>Ga0233399_1000840_pt1 | contig 11162 bp, 2 predicted proteins | sample 43DmetaG_FD_182698 | JGI IMG/M metagenome (GOLD analysis project Ga0233399, IMG submission 182698) | Seawater microbial communities from Monterey Bay, California, United States - 43D | ecosystem: Environmental > Aquatic > Marine > Coastal | place: USA: California | collected 2016-11-08 | reverse complement strand
ACTGATAACGGATTTTATTATGATTGGTATCCTAATGTATTCACAGACGTTTCAACAATCACCACATATACATATACAGCCACCTCCACTTTAGCAGGTTGTGAGTCTGGTGACAGTAATACTATCACCGGAACAATAACAATTTATCCTCACAAGCTAAAACGTCAGGTTGCGACTGGTCAATTATCACAAACTGTTTACGAGGGTGAAGCTATTGACGATATTAATTTTGATTTTTATGATGACTACTCAAATTATATAATTAATTGGATTTCAGGAGATGATTTAAATTTATCCCTCTCTACCACAAATTCAACAACATTTAGTTTGTCTGGTGCTGTCAGTCCTACATCACTAACAACAACCATCACTTCTCATAATTTTGAAATCTTAGTTGATTCAAAATTTAATTTGACACCTAATTGTGAAACAAATCTTGTTACTGGAACAATTACAATTTTACCAAAAATTGCACTTTCATTAACAAGTTCAATTTCCACTTTACATCAGGTTGTTTGCAATAATTCTAGTATAGTATCAGTTACGATCGACATGAATAATGGAGGATTCCCATATGAAATTCAATGGAAAGACGCTACAGGAAATATACTTGCTGATAACCCAACAAATATTAAATTAACACCAACTCCAAATTTTGCGAATGTAGAGTCACTTACTCTTTCAGGTACAATTAACGTGGCAGCCAGTTCAACTAATACTGTTTTTTACTATAAAATTATTTCTAGATCACCTTTAGCTAGTTCTCAATCATCTATTACTGGATCAATAATAGTACTTCCTCAAGAAAGATTTATTTCAGTTGCGCCCTCAGGCGGTGAATATTGTGCCCCAAATGAATTAAGTTTTGAATATGAATTTGAAGGAATTGGACCACCTACAATAAATTCAACTACCACACTAAATAATTTAGGACTCACAAAAACCTATTCCTACTCAAATTCGCCAACAGTTGAACTTAGCGTTGTTGCAACATCTACTTCTATAAATGAAATTTTCCAGATTGAAGTAATTTTAAAAAATGGGTCATTAGGTGGAGTATACAATTTTATTTCAATCACTGGTTCAGAGTCTCCAACATTTATTGCTAACTCTTTAGCTAATACAATTAATAATGATTTGTTATCATTAGTGACTGCCACTTCATCAGGTTCTACGATTATTTTAACTTCAAAAAATAAAGATTTGGTTTTCTGGGTTAGAGAAAACAATGGTAATCTTCAAGGAACAATGACCCATTATGACAATTCTAAAATTAGATTTGTAAATCAAATTCCCGTGAGGGGTAAACTTCAAATAAGTGGTGTTCCCTCAGTTACAGTAACTACTTTATCTACGTATACACTTTCAATTTCATCCTCAAATAGTTCAACATGTGAAAGTGTAACTACAATAACTCAATTTAAATTAAAACCATTAAATATAATTAGTGCCTCAAGTGCATCACCAACTTTAAATCAAGAAATTTGTTTTGGCTCAAATGTTGAATCAATAACTTTATTACTAACTGGTTCTGCAAACGGATATATAGAAGAATGGGAGCCATATAAACCAGATGGGATCGATACTGATCTCCCATTTGGCTCATCAACAATAACAATATCTGGACTCATAAATTCTAATTCAACGACAACTACAATATTTAAATACAAATATATTGCTACTGGAGAAGTTTGCCCAGTTGATTCAGAAAGAGGAGGAGTTATAACCGGAACTATTGTAGTACAACCACCCCAAAAATTGATTACTGGTGAAGCTTCTGGTCAAGAATTTTGTGTTTCTAATGATTTAAATCTTGAATATTTATTTGAGGGAATCCAGCCTTTGACAGTGGTTTCAACAAACACATTAAATCTAATAGGACTGGACAGAGAGTACTCATATACATCAACACCATCAATTGAATTGACTGTAGTTTCAACAGCTACATTTATTAATGAGTTCTATCAGTTTGAAATTGTTCAAGGAAATGGAGTGATCGGTGGCCTTTACAATTTTATTTCTGTTACAGGAACTGAATCAATTAGTACAATTGTTAGTTCTATAACAAGCCAAATAAATAGTGATCCATTAGCTTTAGTTACTGCAGAATCTACAACTAGTTCAACATTAATAATAAAAGCTAAAAGACAAGATTATTTCTTTTGGATTAGAATAAACAATCAAAATACCCAGGGGACTATTGAGTCAATTGATAATACAAGAATATCTATTACTGATGCAGTACCTATTAAAGGAAAATTATCATTAACAGGGGTACCGTCAATAACAATTACTTCATTAAAAACATATACACTAACCATATCAACACAAGGAAGTATAGGTTGTGATAGTACTACTTTTTCAACTGAATTTGGATTAAAGCCATTGCAATATGTTAATTTAAGTTCATCGAGCACAACATTAGATCAATCAATATGTCCAAATTCAAACTTAGATGATATTACGTTTTTATTGACTGGATCTGCTACACGATATTCAATTAGTTGGTCTCCATCAACACCTGATTGGATTAATGTTAATCAACCAGCAGGGAGTAGCACCATAACGTTATCTGGAACTTCTCCTGATAATATATCATCAACTGAAAGCTATACCTATGTAATAACCGCGCAAGGAGATGAATGTATAGCAGACCCGAGTAAAGGAGGAGTTGTAACAGGAACAATAACTATTACTCCTGGTCAGTATATTAACAAATCAAATGCTGCAAACTTAAATCAAACAATATGCGACAATTCGTTACCGATTGATCCGATACAATTTACTTTAACAGGGTCATCAGATTCATATAATGTATCTTGGACTAGCGGTCAAATAGGACTAGGTATTGTAAATACATCTACTAATACTTTTGTAATTTCTGGTACAGTTAATATTACAGGTGGAATTACTCAAACAACAATATTTCCTTATTTAATTTCTACAAGATCTTCCATTAGTACTTGTGAATCTGATACAATTTCTGGAGAAATTAGAGTCATTCCTCAATTAAGTCATACAATAAACACTCCATTAACTCAATATCAAAGAGGAACAATATGTAATGATGGAGCTATTGAACCAATAATATTTAGTGTTATAGGTGGTGATCAAAGTGCAAAGGTTTCTTTAACATGGACTTCAGCGAATGAACTACCTAATGTTGAAATAAGTTCAGATCCAACAAATACAGTGTGGACTATTTCTGGAGCAACTGATGATAGTATAACTTCAATTACATATTATCCATATCAAGTTACTATATATAGAGATGGGGAAGGGGCATGTGTAAATTCAGATTCCTTTACAGGTGAAATTATTGTATCTCCTAGGCCATTTATTGATAGAGACTTTATATTGCAAAATGATTTAACACATGTCTCTTGCCCTGGAGGAAGTGATGGCTCAATAATTATTCCTTCTACACCTAGCTCGGAATTTATCAAAAGAATCACAGGAGGACAATATGTAGTTGCTCAAATTGATAATGTTTCAATAAGTGCAAGTGATACATTAGATGCAGGGGATGTTGTGGGAATCATACTAAATAGTTCGTCAATCTCAATTACCGTGGCAAATGGAAGAACATCAACAGCTACTATATTGGAAGATTTGGCTGTTCAAGTCAATTTAGAACAAAATCAAGTTACTGCGCAGCTAATAGGCGCAGCATCAACATCGCCAAGTATAAATCTAACTACTAATACACCAGGTGTTTCATTTACATCATTAGGAACCACAATATCATCAAATGTAACTGGTACTTCAATATCAACCAATACTACTTCCAATGTAACTTTGGAATATAGTTATGTTTGGAGATTAGGTAATGTAACACAAACAACAAGTTTGTCACTTGAAAACGTAACTGCTGGATCATATGATTTTGAAGTTTATGTGAATGGATGTTCTTCTGGGGTTTACAACTTCATAATTGATGAACCCACCCTTTCAGTTGGTACAACATCTTTCACATGTAATGGTGGTTTAAGTATACCTGTAGATGCTTATTTCACAACAACTCAAATGGCTATACCAGGATTGACAATTCGTGCAGAAATTTATGAATTAGCTAATGATGGTACATACACTCAAAATCTTTACAATCAATCATTTAATGTTAACTCAGCAAGTAGTACTTATATATTTGATTTTAATGGTGGAACTCTAATTGAAGGAGAACTTTATAAAGTAACAATTACAGATAATTTCTGTAATGGACTAATTTCAGATATGATTGGTCCAATAGATGCAGAAATTGATTTGGATGAAAATCAAATTGTAATTACAGATGAGGAATGTATAGGAGAAGGAGGCACCATTACAGTTCCAAATGGAGCAATTACAGGAGGATCAGGGAATTATTCATTTAGTTGGAGAAATTTAGATGATGGAAAGACTTACATAACGAAGAATGTTGTTGGCGCTAGTGATGGGACATATACTCTGACTATAACTGACCAACAAGATAATTGCACATATATTTTGCAAAATAATATAGTTATTTTACCAGCAGGAAATATTTTAAATGCCACATGGGTTTCTAATACAAACGTTACACAAAATCTTTGTGCAGACGGTAGATTAGGAAGATTAGAAATTTTACCAGAAGGAATTAATGATAGTAACTATTCTTATAGATGGTTTTTTACTCCCGCAATTACTTCTTCTGTAACTATATCAAATACAATTGAAATAAATAACAATAGTAATCTTTTATTACCAGGCTCTGTTCCTGAAATCCCCAATTCTATGAGCACTACAGGAAGGTATAGAGTTCTTATTTATGAGGCAAGTATTGCTGACAATTGTGCTGTGATTGAGGAAAATATTTCAATTACTGGGCCTTCTCCAGTTTCAATGGTATCTACAGCAACTTTTACAAATATTGTATGTGCAGGAGAGAATAATGGATCAATAGAATTTACTGTTACAGGGGGGATCCCACCATATTTTTATTCTCTAAGTGGTGGAATACCATCTAGTCCTTTAAGTAGTGGTGCAAATAGTCATATTGAACAAAATTTACCTCCAGGGCAATATAATATTTTAATAAAAGATTCTTCGCCAGATCAATGTAATTCAGTTGCTATTGCTCAAAATATAATAATTACTGAACCTTCTGGAGGACCTCTGGAATTATCAGAAGGTACAATAACCGCAATCCCTTGTATAAGTGATGGATTTGGTTCTTTCGAAGTTAATATATCAGGCGGATCTAATCAAAAGCTATTAACTGGAACTGTTTCATCAGGTTCCACTAACTTTATTACAAATGATATTTATCAAGTAAGGGTTGTTGGTCCAGAAAACTTTAAATTTAACACATCCTTTAATAATAATTCGAATTCCTCCATATTAGTAGAGAGAATCTCAAATGAGGGACAATATACTGTTACAGTAACTGATGGAAGTGGTAACTGTTCAAAAGAAATTACCATAACAATTAATAATGAGGCAGCTGAAAATTTAGCTGCAACTGCAAGAGGTATTGACTCATCAGATTGCTCTTCTGATGATCCAGAATCTTCAGGTGGGACTATTGAGATCACTCAATTTTCCAAAGGTGATGGCGAGATATCTGGATATCCTCTATGGCAAAGATTAACAAGTAATGAATTTGATAAATTTATAATTTCATTAAACGGTACAGTCGATAATGTTAATTTAGCCGATATTGGAATTGTTATTGGAGGAATTGCCTCTGAAACGATAAATGCATCTGGAAGTTCGACTTCTTCAATAACTTCAGTTTCAGATGTAGCTGCAAGGCTAGCAGATAATATAAATAATAAACCAAATTACAGTGCGACACTAAATGGTTCAACTATTACTGTACTTGGAGAAATTATTGATATTGTAAATGAAATTGGTTCTACTAGCTCTACATTAAATATTTCAGTTTCTAATATTACAAAGACTACAAAATCCAGTTTTGTCTCAATCCCAGGTTTGGAAGGACTTGAAAAAATAGAAAATCTTCAAGCTGGTATTTATAGAGGGATCATTAAAGATGGCTCTGGATGCGGTGAAACCCTCGTTCAAAATATTGAAGGTGGATCCAGATTTATTATTAACGATCCTCAATCTTTACAGTTTGAAGACATTATATTTAGCGAAATTAGCTGTTCTAAGGATTCAGCTAGTTTAGAATTTAGATTATCTAATGGTGCTTTTGTTTTAGTCCCAGATGCTGGCATATTTGAGTTATCACTTAATTCAAATATTCTGAAAAGTACATCAGGGAGTATCTCGTTTAACCAAACTACATCTTCTGCTAGTGGTACAACTCAATCATCAAGTCCTACTACAAGTTCTTCAAGTTCAACATCTTCTGCTCAAACAGTTGGTAATTCATACTCACCAAATTTTAACACAAATAAGATTAAAATTGAGGATCTTTCTGCGGGAGATTATGAATTAACAGTAACAAATAAACAAACTCAATGTGTAGCAGCATTAACATTTACAATTGAAGATCCAGTAAATATTACATATTCTGGGGATACAGAATTTGAAATAGATCCTTGCTACGAAACTTTTCAAGATATTTTCTTTGATCAAAACTTGATAGATGGAGGAACACCATTTAAAAATCTTCAAGGGGAATCTTATTACTCATTAAGATGGAAATATTTCCCAATTGATCCATCAAGATCAGTAAAAACTATTAATATCTTAAGCAATAACGTGAATTTTAAACCTGAAGCTGGGCGCTATGAGTTATACATAAGAGATTTAAATGGATGTAAGTTTATTGATGAGAGTGGTTCGGAGACAGCGATTGAATTTATTTTTTCTAAGGAAATAAATAGTCTTGTCGTAAATGGAACAGGAGGTACTGAAGGAAACCTGCTTTCACAGCCTGTAAGCTGTCAAATTGATGCCGAAGATGGACAAATTAATATTGAAATTTTGAGTGCTAATCCAAATGAAGAAGTGCCACCTTTCGATATAAAATGGGAAAAACAAACATCAAATAATATTTCAAATGAACAGAGACTTTTAATAGAAGGATCTGTTGCTGGTGATAGTCTAGAGGTTTATACAATTAGATTAAATGAAATTCCACTTTCTTACACCACAAAAATTGAAAACGAGCCTAAAGAAAATGTAATTAGTGAATTGATACTAGAGATAAATAATACTTCAAACGGCTTGTTTGATGCGGGAATTAATCCAAATAATGAGTTTGAAATTATTATTCAAACAGTATCTGGTGCAAAACTTGAATTAGAAATTGTATCAAGAAATACTCGTTTGCAAATGATTAGGTCAACATCTAACATAGCTGTATGGTCCCCATTAGACGGAACAAATGGAAATCCAAATTATAATGGATATCTTGATTTAGATAATTTAGGTGAAGGATCTTACCGTTACACTATTACATCTGCAAACAACCCTATTTGCGATAACAATACTGAACCGGACAGTTTACAGGGTGTTATTACTGTTGAAAACGAAAATATTTTAGAAATTAGGGAGGGTCCTATTGTAGATGAGTACTTATGTAATGGCAAATCTGGTTCGATTTTTATTGATATTTTCGATGGAGATACTGGTCCATTGACATTCTTCTATAATAGTACTCCAATTACGTATGAACTTGTTGGAACAAATCAATATTTGCTTAATATTGACAACCCCGTTGAAAAAGCTACCCTAGAGATTTATAATTCTGCTAATTGTGGATTATCTAGAGAAATTAGCATTGGAAATGGAACACCTTTATTTGATTTTAATTCAACTAATTTCCTTCAATCTGGAACATATCTGGCTAGAGAAGACATAACCTTTACAGATTTATCGGAAAATGAATATGATAGCTTTGAATTTTTCTTCGGAGATGGTACTCAATCTGAACTATTGGAGAGAAATTCACCCGAACCTATTATTCATGAGTATGCAATTTCAGGGACTTATTATGTTACCTTGAGAATCTACAATGATTTAGGATGTATTGAGGAATTAAACAAAACCATTAAAATTGGTAAAGGATACAGCATACTTGTGCCTAATGTATTTACACCTAATGGTGATATTTGGAATAGTACTTTCCGTCCAGTATTTAATGGACTTAGTGAGATAACACTTCGTATTTATGATGCTCAAGGAGGACTGCTTTATGAAGAAGCTGGTTCTGATGGAGCTGATCCTGATATTGTTGGGCTTTCATTAAGAGGATGGGAAGGAACAAATTTACCCTCTTCTCCTTATTTTATTTATACCATAAGAGCTAAAACTATTGATGATGAACCAGTCTTCAGGGATGGGACATTTATTTTACTACAATGAGAATAAGCTGTAAAAAAATCATATTTGTACTTTTTATACTGTTTTCCTTTTGGGGATATAGTCAGGAAGATATGATCATCAGTCATTCTCGTTTTATGCAAAAGGTAAATCCAAGTGCCTTTGGAATGAACAATATCAATAAAACGGGTGTACTTTACAATTCCTTGGGAATGGTAAATAATAACCGTATAGAAAGCCAGTATTTTTTTGGTGCTATTTCATTTGACAACGATAACTTTAGTATTGGTTTGGATGTTAATTCTCTCAGAATGGATAATACTGGTTTGACTAACACTAAGCCCACAGTAAGTTATATCTACAAGATTCAAGTTGATAACGATGTATATTTTTTGCCCTCGATATCCGCTGGTTTTGGGAGTTCTCGAATTGACACTGGAAAGCTTGTTTTTGAAGATCAACTTTCCTTAGTTTCCGGTTTTTTACAAACAGAATCACAAGATCCCTTGGTAAGTCAAATTGGAGACTCAAATTATATGGATCTAGGGGCTTCCTTCCTGGTGCATTCTTCAAATTATTTGGTAGGTGCCAGCATTAAACATTTGAATCAGCCTAATATATCTTACAATACAGAAAGAACTGAGTTTACCTTGCCAATACGTTACTCAGTTCAAGGAGGATATGAGTTTGACATCAATCCTTATGACCGTTCTATCATGCCGAGGTACTCTACTATATTTGCATTCCTCAATGCTTCAAAAATGGGTGATAATATAGAAATATTTTTATCTCAAGAAGCACAGCTTGGATCCTTTTCTATGGGTCTGAATCAACAGTTTAGAAAAACGAACAGTTTTGGGTTTACCAATATTGGATTATCTGTTGCGGTGGCATATGAAAACTTTGAATTTGGAGCACTTTATAACTTTCCATTTCAAAATCCATTAAATACTACAGTTTACTCCCCAAGTACCATAGAAATCTTTTTGACCTTTGACTTTAGCCCTTACTTGAGAAATAAACGAGGAGATTATCGTAGAATTAGTATTGATAATTATTATTAATGTATGGTTTTTGAATTCAGTTTTTATATAAAAACCCTTAGCGGACTCTTAGCACTGCTATTAATCTATCAGTGTTCTATAGATCGAGATACTACAGCTTATATCACCTCAGTGAGAAATGGTGAGTTCAAAGCGCGTATTGTAGCTGATTCAACATCAATCTTTAGATCTGAGCGAGATAATGGTTCACTTACAATACCGATTACGTACAAAGCAGTATTGTTGGATAACGACATCGATTCATTGGAATGGATTTTTCCAAATGGAGAGCCCGCAAGCGTAAAAGAAAGCCTAAGTACGACTATAAATTATTCCAAATATGGATCTTACTATTCTAAACTTATTTTAACAAGAGTTGATACTCTAAACCTAAATAATATAATTTTATATAAAGACACAATTCAAATTTTAAGACCAGTTAAAATCTATTACATGGAATCTAACTGGAATACATATACTACTTCAGATGAAAGTAATTGGGTTGTACTTCCTAATGGTCAGAATGTTATTATAAGAGAAAATGAAGTTTTTGATTTAGCGGATCCATTTAAAGCTAGTTCCTCGTTTTCTGGTTTTGAAGACCAACGAATTAAATTCTCTATTGAATATAAATTGACTTACAAAAATTACGAAGAGAACACCTCATCTGAAAACACAAAACTTGTTGTGATGATTGATGATCTAAAAGCATTTGGGATTTCACGAGTAACGGATGATACTTATTTTAAACAAGAGTTTTATGTTGATAATTTAACAGACTTTGATTTTGTTATTAATAAGTATCCTGCACTCTGCAGAACCAATTGGGAGCTATCTTTAACACAGTCTGGCACTACAGATTTGACTGTAAATATGTATGACTTAGTTAATCAAAATAAACTTATCGGATATTTAGATTTAACTCAAACTTCTTCGAGTTCATCATCAACACTAAATTTTGAAGCTTTGTTAAAAATTAGTTTAAATGGAGGTGAATATATCTTTGGGAATAATTCAGGCAAATCGATTACTCTAGATGGAAATCCAATCTTAATTGAGCCTGGAAATAACTATAAGATATTATTTGAATTAAAGGACGGACTACCAAATTCTTATCAAATTATAAACGAAAACCTCACAACAGTTCCAATAATTTTAGATGAGAATGAATACTATTTAGATGCAAGTTTTAGGAATTTAATTATAGAAGTAGATGAGTAATTTAACATAAAACATACATTTTTATTATTAATAATTTTAATCTCTAAAAATTCCATTAGGGAATACTACAGGGCTTTCAAAGCCGTTTTTTCCAACGGTTGAAATACCAAAAAAGTAATTATCAATTACAATTCCCTCCAAAGTTTGGGAATCTACATCTCCCACAAAACGTTCGTATTGCCAGACTGGACTGGTTGTATCCCTCCAATAAATTTTATATCCTTTCACATTGGGATCTTTTACTTTTTTCCATTTAAATTTCACTGAGGCTTGAACAATCCCGCCAATTGAGAAATTTTTGACTGCTGGTGGAGCCCAGGCTAAACTAGCCAGATTAAGGGCATTCACGGCAGATAGTTTTTTTGCATACGCAAAGTCAACCCCCGAAATGACATCACCATAGGCAATACCATTTTCAATTCGGATATCCTGATGCTGCATCACATAGTTTTCATGAGCCTCCATAATACGGATGCCTGCATAGCCTAAATCATTAAAAGGTCTGTGATGTCCACCTCTGCCAAAACGATCCAATCGATAGACCATCATAGGATTCATTTCGGGCATGTATTTTTTTACGGTTTTGTGAACATATCGGGCTAATTGTCTTGAAATTCCATCTACCTCTCCACCATAAAAACG
>Ga0233399_1000839_pt1 | contig 11165 bp, 11 predicted proteins | sample 43DmetaG_FD_182698 | JGI IMG/M metagenome (GOLD analysis project Ga0233399, IMG submission 182698) | Seawater microbial communities from Monterey Bay, California, United States - 43D | ecosystem: Environmental > Aquatic > Marine > Coastal | place: USA: California | collected 2016-11-08 | reverse complement strand
TTTATTTTTAAAGATATTTATGCATTTGATTAACTGATTTATATTATTTAATATATTCAAATGCATAGAAGAGCAATAAATTGTGAATTATGTCATTAATAATTTTTTCCTGCTTCAATGAAATTTCATTAAAAATCTTGTATTAAGAAACAGCAGTTTTAAGAAATCCCATGTCCTCATTGTGACAGAGTATTCTTAAAGTAGAATTTATAAGAGCATTTTCAAAATTGCAAAACTAAAGGAAAAAAAGATAAAATGGATTAAATTTCAAAGTAATCTTTAAAAACTAATGAAATCAAATAACAAATAAATATTGAAGATTATATGACAGGTTCTTTAATTCCTTGTAAATATTGTGGTAGAAAATTCAATAATGATCGTATTGTGAAACATCAAAATATATGCTAAAAAACAAGCTAAAAAAGAAAAGTTTTTAATTCATAAAAATAAAGAGTAGCAGATGATGTTAATTTAATTTAATTGAAAAGAGATATGGCTAAACCAAATAAATAAAAAATTATGGGTCAATAGTATTAAGAAAAAGATTGGAAAAAATAATCAGAAGATTTCAGATAAGCTATGAAAGAAGCTAGACGTAATTAAGTAAAAAGTGGATAAAATAATAGAGGTAACAAAGTTGTTAAAAGAGTAGATAATTATACTAATCGTATTTAATTTAAATATTATAGACAATAAAAAATTAAAAACGAAAAATTTTTAGGATAGATGTTCCTCTAAAAAGACACCATAAGTTGAAAAATAAAGATAAAGTTCATAAATTTTGAGATAAAATAGCTCTCATAATAAATCAAATTAAGATTAACATTAAAAATAAAATTAATATTCATCATAATTATAATAAAAATAATAAAATTAATATTAATAATAAAATTAATATACATAATAAAATTAATATTAACAATAAAATTAATATAATTTATAAAATAAATATACATAATAAAATTAACATACATAATAAAATTAATACAATTAATAAAATTAACATACTTAACAAAATTAATAAAAATAATAACCAAACCGTTATACATTTTCACAATAAATTAACTAAAAGTAATCTTCTTAATAAATATAGAAATAATAGTAATCTTCTTAATAAATATAGAAATAATAGTAAACTTAGTTGAAAACTTAATAAAAATAATAAAGTTAGCCAAAATAACAATAATAGTAAAAGAAATAATTAACAATATAATAGAAACATTAGATAGAATTTGAAGAAAGTTAAATGATAATAAAGGGTAATTAATAAAAATAAAATGCATCTAATTAGAATTCTAAGTTAAATTTTAGTAATTAAACAAGTTAAGATAATCCTTTTTATATAAAAACAAAATGATATTATCTATATTTTATAATAATAATTATTAATGGAATAGAAAAAAATACTTAGTATATCAATTATATTAAGTATAATTTATTTAATAATTGATGCAATATTTTAGCATGACTTTTTTGATTCTACTGCTTAGTTATAGGCTGACATGTAAAAAAATTAAAATTAAAACATAATAAATTTTATGTTTTTTTGCCGATTATTAGGAATTTTTCCATTTTTATATGGTATAGGCTTAATCTTGTTTTTCTTACATAATAATCAATTAAAAGCACTATTATACATAATGTTTCTTTCAATACACACTTATCTAATAGCTGTATTAAAAAGTATTTACAGCATGCCTAGACCATATTTTGTATTTGATAATGTAGAAGGATTATCATGTAGTCCTTAGTTTGGAAGTCCATCTGGACATGGTTATTTTTAATATATTAAAGCTTTTTCAACAATGTTTCAATTTGTAATTTTATATGATTGGGTAGTTTCGCCTTTAATAAAAAATAAAATATTATATATAATCGGATGGATTTTCACATTTTTACTGATTTTAACAGTAGGAATAAGTAGAATGTATTTAGGAGTTCATGGGTGGAATTAAATTATGGAAGGGTGGTGTTATGGAACAATTTTGTTCTCATCTTTTTATTTACTTTAAGATAGTATTTTTGTAATATTGATATTATTTAGAATTTTATGTAATAAAGAATTAATGATAAAAATAATTCTAAATATTACTTATCTTTTTACTTAATTTGCTATTTAGTTCTTGTTCTTATTTCATATTTTATATATGATAACTTAAATAATTAAACTATTAATTAATCTTGGCTTGATTAATTAACTAAATCATGTGATAACAAAGTATAAAATGTAAAAAATTTATCCTACTTTTAAAATAAAGGATTTTATGATTCAGGAATATGTAGTTTTTCTTTAGGTATTTTTACAAGTGTTACTATTTTTAATGGTTAAATGTTCAATTTATAGGACTATTAAGCAAATTTGAACAAAGCAAGTACTAAAACTAAAATATATAGGTTTTTTTATAAAAATTTATAGAATTTTGATATTTTTTGCTTATGTTTAAATAGGTTGGTTTTTATTAATAAGATTTAATACAGTTTTAGATTTTTGTTTTAATAGCTTGGTTGCATTTTCATTAGGCATTATTATGACTTATGGATTGCCAAAAACATATTAAAAATTTGGTTTATAAATTGAAGGAGAATTATTTTATCAAAAACAAGAAAACTAACAAGAATACTTAGAATCCTAATAATTATAAGTATTAATATGTAATTATGATTAGGATTAAAAAAAAGGAAAAGTGTATGAATAATGAATTTAAAACAATGATTATAATATAATAATAAGAATAATAATTTTAAGTTTTAAATTAAATTATATTAAAAAATGATAAAAGAAGAAAACCCAACAACTATATTTAAAATATAGGAATAGATTGAGCCAAATTCAAAATTAATAACTAGAGATGACTGCTAGCATCATGGAAATGCTTTGAGTTTATTTTGTGAGTCATGTGAAGAACCAATATGTAATTAATGCTGCATAATTGGACCACATAATAATCATGTATGATTATTTTATTTTAGTTACATAGAATTTGTTAATTAAATGAAGCTTATGAGATAAGACATTAAAAACTGTAAGATTTGATAAATAATTAATTAAATGAAAAAAAAAATTTATTAGTAACATAAATTTAAAAAATAGAATAACAAATCGAAGATGTTCAATAATAAAAAAATAAATTAGTTTAAGTCATATAATAAGAATATTAAGGTAATTTTTATTAAAATAGGAATATTTGATAGATTGAAATAAAGCTAAGGAGAAAAGATTGCTCTTTTATAAAATAAGATTAATATAATAGAAAAAGAAATTAATGATATAAATTATTTATGCAACTATTATATTGATATAAATAAAAAATGTACATAACATAAAAAAACAAGAAATCCTGAAGAAATCATAAAAAAAAATGGTGAATTTATAGATTTTTTATTAAAGTATTCAATATTATATGAAAGATCCCAAAAAATGAATGAAACTATAGAATTAATGATTTAGAAAGAATTTAATTTAGATGTGGATATAGACCCTGACGATTTGCCACGTGAGTTGACATAACGAAGAGTATAATTATAGAAAATATAAGGATTAAAAAATGCAATATAATTTAAAGATAATGTAATATAAAAATAATAAAGGTTATAATAGAATTGATAAATTTGAAGAAAAAAACAGAACTCGAAGTAAAACAAAAATATTAGAAATTAGCTGATGAAGAATTAGAATAATGGTCATCGTAATAAGATATATTTAAAGACTAACTTAAATATATTAAAATGAACTCTTAAATTATTAAAAAATTTGCTATTTTTGCGGTGTTTAATTAAGTCCCACAACTATAAATTCAATATGTGCAGTAAACAGCAAATAACTCACTAAAAACTGTCTTATATTTAATATAAATAGTTTAAGGATTAACTATCTAATAACCTGATATTAGTTAAGAAGGAACAACTTTTCATTTTTTTGGAAAACCTGATTTAAATAATACTAAAGATTTAAAAGAACCTTTAGAAGATTAAGATTTTTATGGTACATTTTTTAAAAATCAGAAATTTTATTAGCCAAATTCAGAAAAATATTAGCAAATTAAAAAAATATAGATAAATTATTTATTAAACATGATAAAAAAAAAGACGGTTTTATATTATTTTAAATTAGATACTGTAAATTTGATATAATTCTAATTTATAATTACTGAGTTATTATAAATTGATAATGGGGATTTAGAAAGTATATTAAAACTTTTGGATCCAAAAGAATAAAAGATAATAAAATATAAAGATTTTCTGAAATTACTGGATGATTAAAATTATTTAGGAGAATATATAAAAAATGGAAAAGTTAAGAAGGACGATTAGAAAAAATGATATTAATATTTAAAATTTTAATTCATTTATTTTAAAACTCTATAATTTTTTAAAAATTAGTAAAAAATGTTGAAGTTTTTTAATTTTCTAAATCTGAATTTTCTAAATATACACTTTTATTTTGATTTACTTTATTTTATCTATCACATTATGAGATTTATTCATTATTTTGATTATATACTTAACTTCTATTAATATCAGCAAAGAATTTTGGTGAATTTTATGTATAAATTTTATTTTATGAAAAATTAATAGGTGATGGTAAATTATTTCCATTCTTCTATATCTAATTTAAAAAATTATATACTGCTATATTACTTTTTAATTAATTATTAAATGTTATACCATTATAAGATTAATTCACTTTTTTTTTATTTTCTTATCTTGTATTACTCAATATTTATAAAAAATTATTCATATCACTTAGATTATCTGATTTTTTCATATTTGGCTTAACAAATAGTCTTATATATTTTTATTTTACTTATTATTGTCTGAATTTTCTTGATTTTATTCTGAAATCTTCAAAAATGTAATAAATTCTTGATTTTACGTAATATATGACTTTTAACAGAGATGAATTAAAAACTTTTTTAATAGATTTTTTTTATCTTCATTATTCAATTAACTATATTAAAAATAAAATACATGAATTATTTTTCCTTTTAAAAATCTTGATTGCTACCTAAAATTTAAAAATCTAATGGCATTGAATAATTATATTTGCTGACTAATTAATAATATAAATTTCTGAATTCGAATAGTTTTCTTTAAATATTCCATCTTTGATCATTATATTAGCAAACAATAGTAAAATCACATTGATTAACTTCATTTGATTTTGAGTAAGTCGGAATGTCAATAAATATTTCACTTTATCTATCATTTTATATATCTTATTAAGATATCTTAAATGAATTATTCTATGATTGATAATCTTATAGTTATTCTTATTGATTATCTTATTTCATATCTTATTATAGAGTTTATGATCTATTTTTTAAATAACAATCTAAATTAATATATTTTTTACATTAACTTATAGATTAAGATACTGTTTCATAAGATATTTTTTTTATATCCTATGACTTTTTTCTAAATTTATCATTATTTTCTTATTAATTTTATTAATTATAATTCTAGTTTTAATTCTAGTTTTAATACTAGTTTTAATACTAGTTTTAATACTAGTTTTAATACTAGTTTTAATACTAGTTTTAATACTAGTTTTAATACTAGTTTTATTATTTTTGTTTAAATTCTTATGTTGAATAATATTGACTTCCAGATTCTTATATATTTTCTTATGCTACATTTTACATTTATAGATCTTATATTTATTATTCCAATATTTATATCTATTTTTATAGTGATAAATATTTATCTTTTAATTTTAAGTTTTTATCATTTAATTTTTGAATATTTTAATCATATTCTTATTTGGTTTATTCTTGTTAATTTTCTAAATTTTAAATGAATTTTTGTTGGCTTTCATTGACTTTTAATAACTATTGATTATCATTTCTATAATCATTAATTCTTTTTTAAAGATTTTGATTTGCTCTAAATAATAAAATTTATTACTCATCATCTTTTTGACTAAAAGTGTCTTACATGATAAAAGTGCTTTCATCCTTTTTATTTTATTAGTTTAAAACATTGACTTATTGTATTAAATCTAAATTTGTTTATGTTAAATTATAATTTTACTCCATTAATTTTTATATATAATTTTATTACTATTTCAATTAATCTTAGTTTTATTCATTCTATTATTCATTATTAATTTATTATTATTTCAATTATACATTTTATTCTTTTATTTATTACTCTTCTTTATTTATTTAATCTTAGTTATCATTTTTAGTATCTATATTTTTTTCTATTTTATTGTCAATTTCTATTTCTATTTGAAAAGATTCTCTCTATGACTTTATTTCTGTTTATGTAGAATTATCTATATTAATTATTTTTTGTTATTTTAATAATTTTTCGTATTATTCTTAAATATTTTCATATTTTATTTGATATCTTTAGTTTATGTTTTATAAATTTCTTAAAATACAATCACATGCCAGTTAATACAATCTAATTTTCATTTTATCGAAATAAATATTTAATTATTCATTATTATCTTTCTTTAAATAATAAATATTTATACATTTTATTACTCTATAAAAATTTACAATTCTTATTAAAATTCAAAAAAGTTTTCATATTCAAAACCCTTTAATTTCACTTCAAAATTCTAAAGGTCTTATTTATATTTATCATTTATTTTTTTCTATTATAATTAATAATTACTTAAAACTAATCTTATATACTTTTTTTGAAAATTTACAAATTTTAAGACATATAAACTTTTAAATCTTTCTATAAAGATTTTTAGCTCTAAATATCCATAATTTATGAAATTTTATCATCTATTTAATTTTAAATCTATTATATTAAAAGTTACTTCTAATTTAAATGTTTTTAATTAATTTTTATTAATATCTTCTTATAAACCAAATTCTTTAATTTATGTTTATATAAATTTTTTAATTTCTTTTATAAAAAATATTACTGATAAGTTGATCGTTGTATTAAGAATTCATAATCATAGTCCAAGTATCTTGAATAGAAGGAATGCTTCCATTATTTATTTAATCACAAAATGATTAACACATATCTATAAACATATTTGCTTTTAATTCTTTATTTTCTAATGTTTTTACTCCGATCTTTTTACAATTTTACATACTTTTTTCATAATTTTAGTACGAATTGTTTAAATTTAGGTCAAAAATTCAGGTCTTAACTAATAATCAGTTAATTCATCCAATATTTATATTGATTTTTCAGATTCAGCTGGCCTTACTAAAAAACTACAGTCTCTATCTATAAAAAAACTTTTAAATAATCTTCTTATTTAGTTTTTTTATTCAATCATATCACTAACTCCCTATTCTAATTTAATTCATTACTTTCTACTCTTTTAAAGAATCTTCTAAATATTCTTTTGCAGTAATAAAATTCCCATCTTTATTCGTTTATTTTAATGAAAAATCCCTTAATATCCAATGAAATGATGGAAACGAGTATTTACCTTAAAGTTCTTTAGCTAAAATATAAATATTTAAACCTATATTAATTATATATCCAAATTCATTTAAAGTGTTTTCATCAATAACTCCCATAGAATTATAAATTAAACATGTAGAAATTAGAACAGCTAATAGAAATAATTTGCTATCTTATTGTTTACTCATTTCTGTTGAATAAAGTCCTTCAGTGTCCATTACAAATGTTATTTTATCTTTATCTTAATCTTATAATTATATTAGCCATATTCCCTTAAATTCATATTTATATTACTTTTGTACAAGAGTTTACAGTATTTCCTGTTTAAAATGCCTTTTTTCCATTTAAAATCACTTTGTTTAGTAAATAACTTTTTCCAGTTCTATACTTTCCCAGAATAGAAAGTATTCCGATTTTTGTATTTAATGGCATTTAATTAAAATACTATATAGCCTCTTCATTTATAGTAAATTTTTCTTGTTCATTTAAACTAATAAGTTATAAGCTTTTTTCTAGCATTTAAAAAATTTATAAAATAAAAAACTTAAAATTAATATCAAGAATGGATAGAGGAATATAATAAATGGAAATAAATGAGACTTAAATTATATAAGAAGCAATTAATGACAATGTTTTATATATATGCGGTATTTGAATTATATTATAAGCTGCTTGTGGAAAAGATGTCGATTTAAAACCAAAAGAAAGTTTGGTAAGATGTAAAGAGTGTGGATATAGAATTTTATTCAAAAAAAGAACCAGAAATGTTATGCAATATGAAGCAAGATGATTTTTGATTTAAAAGAATTTTATATTATTTTTAATTTATCATTTTTCTTTATTTCTACATTTTTTTATTAATTCTTGGACTTGAAGATCTTTATAATTGGTTTATTTAAAACTTTTATATTTATACACTGTATTTTGAATTATTTAAAAATATAATCAAAAATTTAAAAAATAATTTAAAAAATAAAGTATAATAATAAAATATTAAAAATATTTTTTATAAATATACTTATTTGGAGAGGTAAAACTATTTTTACGATTTGAATTTTTATCACTGATACTTATATTAGATTAATCACTAAATATTTAAATAATACATAATTTAATTAGAATCTATGATTTTTTATAGTTTTAACAAATCTTTTGCAACTTTCTATAATTTATCATGATCATTCGGTTATGATAATGTCAGGATTATTGAATCGATTTACACTAAAATAAATATTTTTACCTTTTAAATTTCTCATTATTTCATTACTTGTATTATATGTTAAATTTTCAACATAACTCTCTTAAAACTTTTAATTATAATTTTCTTATTTTTCATGTAATATTATTTCTTCTTTTTATTACTACAAATATGTATAATATACAATTTAAGAAACAAGGCTTTTTTAGTACTCTAATTAATTAAGTAAAGTTGAAATTTCTTTTTTCAAATCTGATATTTTTTCGTCTTATTTCTATTTTTATGGATTATCTTAATTATCTAATATTATTATAATAAAACCATAATAGACTCTATTTAATTAACTTTCATTTCTATTATGTTTTTAATTCTATATATATATATTTTATGAAAACAAAAGCTAAAATGTGTTATATGTTAGCTTTTGAATTCATTAATTTTACAATAGATATTTACAATGATTCAGGTATTTATATATTTTTATTTTTAATAATTTATTCCATTTATTGAATTATTGTAGTTTTTTATTATAGAATTTCTTCTTATTCTTTATGGATTCTATCATATGCATCTAATTCTTCTTATAATATAATAATATTCTCATCTCTTTCATTAAGTCTTGTTGTTAATGCAATCATTATATCTCTTTATTTCAATAATAACTATTTGTATCTATCTACCTAAAGTTTATCTTCTTATATCGTTTATCGCTCATTTTCTAATTACTATATTTTATCTTCATATTATTCACGAATCAAATTTTAATGCTCTTATAATGCTGTTCGAAACTATGGAGTATCTTCTATTTTACGACCTCCAATCAATACTTAAGAATTCATACTTTTTATTTTTTACTTATTTATAATTATTACATTGAAAATATTTTTATATTATTTAAATATTTTATTATTTAATATTTGATACTTCTAATTATTCTTTTTATCTCCTTTCTTGAAAAAATTCTTAAGATTTAACTTCTAATAGCGCTTAAGCCTCATTTTTATCTTTTTCTGCTTTTTTTTTATCTTCTTCTAACTTGATATTAAATATATAGTACTTTATAGACTGATTATTTATCTAAAAATTATTTATTTTTCTCTTCAAGTTCTTATCTTAATTTCTAAAGTTCACTTTCATATCTTCTTAATAATGTTCTTTAATCTAAATCTTCATTAACAACAGCAACATTTTTAATCTATTTTGCTCTATGAGCAAATTTAATAGTAGATAGCTTATATTAATAATGATTACAGATTCAGTGAATGCTTATACAGAAGGAGATACCGTTGCTATAAATGTGGTTTTACAATTTCCACCAAGAGAATCTTCTAAAATTCTTGTAATCTTTATTATATTATATAATACTTTTGAATCTCTATAAGGTATATGATTTCTATTTTATTTAGCATCTGTTAAGGCCATAATCACATTACCTAAAGCAGAAAGAGATTAATTTATGTTTTTGCATTCTTCAAGTCTTTAACCTGTAGCACCTGTAATTCTCAATCTTTCTGATCCTGCTAAATCAACTAAATTTAGCTTTCCAACTTTTATTTATTTCCTTTCTTCCTCTCCATTATTATTCATTTATTCAACAATTATTTAAAAGATAGCATGACTTCTACTAGATACATTATTCAATTTAGTTTCAGCCGTTGTTCTTGTTAAAGCACCTTTTTTAATTAATCTATAAATTTCAGTTGGATTTCTAACTGCCCATTCAGATAAGCCTTCTACAAACACTCCTTTTCTTTTGTCTTCTCTAAATTAATAATAATAATTTACCTTATTTATAGATTTTATTTTTCATTTCTCAATAAATCAGAAATATTTTCATTATAAATTTGTAAATAAGATGCTCTTACCATAAAAGTAGTCTAAATGTATTATATTTACTTCTTTTTGATCTAAATTTTCAATATGATTAAATATTTCTTCTGTTGACCTGGGTACTAAACCTCTTTATTCATCTTAAATATTGTATTTAAATCCTTCCATAGTATGAGTTTTTCCAGTACCAGTTTAACCATAGGCCATAATTGTTGCATTAAATCCCTTATCAATAAAAAATTAACTTCTAAAACTGACATCACTGCAGGTCGAGCAGTACTCTCATATACATCTTATTGAGTTGAATTTTAGTCATAAATATGATCCAAAGTGTATGAATGCATTTTATAATTATCTTAATCATCTAAATATTCCTAAATTTTAGAAAAATCAATATAATCTTAGTTTTAATATTCAAAAATACAAATTTTCCTCTAGTCTTAGCTTACTTACATCTTTTTGTTATTATATTTACTGTAGATATAAATTTTCCATTTTCAACCTCTCTTTCTACAGGAGGTCTAATTCTTGCCATTACTTTAAAATTTTCATTATAATTATCACCATTATTTTTTTACTGATTAGTTGTTTATTTATATAGGTCTTTTGTTGTTTGCTTAGGTTATTAACTAAAATTATTATATTAGTTATAATAGCTCGGCTTAAAATTAATTTATATTACCAATTTGTTCATATTATTTTTAAATTTTTTAAATTATAAAGATATTTGATAAATCAAATTCTTTATTTGGGG
>Ga0233399_1000829_pt1 | contig 11237 bp, 2 predicted proteins | sample 43DmetaG_FD_182698 | JGI IMG/M metagenome (GOLD analysis project Ga0233399, IMG submission 182698) | Seawater microbial communities from Monterey Bay, California, United States - 43D | ecosystem: Environmental > Aquatic > Marine > Coastal | place: USA: California | collected 2016-11-08 | reverse complement strand
TGTATTTAATATAAAGGGTTAACTAGGATTAGGAGATAGAATTACAAGATATTAACCTGAAATGCTAAGACGGTATAATTTTAAATTAAAACTATAATTTTTAATAAATATATTAAATAATTATAAATTAGTGACATATTAAATTAAAAATTACCTAAATTTAAACATGTAGCTTGTGGGTATTATAATAATTTTGCTGTAACTGAATGTGGGAAAGTAATGAGTTGGGGTTTCGGTAATTTAGGTTAAAAAAATGAGTCTATATAAGACCTTCCAAGATTAGTAGAAACACATGTAGAAGGAAGAAGTTTTTCATCAGTTTTTATGAATTAAACATCAGCTTTATTATTGGCACCTTTAAGAGTGTCATCAATCAGACCATTTAGTGGACCATCATTGGTAAATTAAAGTAATTTAAGGGTAGAACAATGATTTCATTAATAGGAACTGGTTTTAAAATCACAGGAAAATAATTAGTTAGATTTAAATTTTCAGATTACTAAGTTGATATAAAAGCAACATATGATGATTCAGCAGATTGTTTCCATGCTATGACTCCTAATTTTGAATCTTTTAGAAGCCCAGATTAATTACCTTTATAATGGCCTTAAACATGTAAAATTGAACTATCATTGGATGGATATAATTTTACTGATTGTGAAAATGACTTTTTAATTTATAACAGCAAAATTTAAGTCAATAGCTTAAATATCAAATGTGCTAGCGTATAAGGAGGGATGGAATTATAATTACATGTTAATAATATAGATGAAACCACATCATAAAGTCTTGAATATCTAATTGTTGGATTTTAGCTTAAAAAAAGAAAAGAAAGAGATGCAAAATATGAACATAATACAAGTTTTAAAATTAAATTAATAGGTGTTACAAGTAAAATGAGTAGAGCTGAAAAATAATAAGATAAAAAAGAAGTAAAAACAATAAATCCACTAGATGCATCAGTAACAGATGTAGAATTAGATAAGGTATAAAATAAAATAAATAGGAAAATTGGAAATGCATGCCAGGTTTCTATGATAAAGGAACAATAACATGTACAATTCCAAATGTGGAATAATATCAAGGATCTTAGCATAATTTTAATGTAGATATATCATTAAATGGTAATAATTGAATAATAATAGGACAACAATTTACTGGATATCCTAGTTCATTTAAATTCTATAATATATAGGATACATCAATATATCCTACAAGTGGTTCTCCTTAAGGAGGATTAAATATAACAGCAACTGGCAATGCTTTTTTTGATACACTATAGAAAAAAGTGAAATTTAGCTGTTAATATGGTGATAGAATTGTAGAATATTTATATTTAGATTGACCCTGTTTGGGATTAAGTAAATAAATCATTCACATTTGTGGCTCCACCATTAGAATGGTTATTTGGAGGAAATGAACACACTGAAGAATAAGTTAAAGATATTATGAATGATCATACTCTTGTTTCTTTATCTTTAAATGGAGTTGAATGGATCAATATTGGAAAATTCTTCTACTTTGAACCTGAAGTTGAATGGATTGGCTTTACTCCTGTTATTACAGAATTTTAAGTTATTTTTATATTATTTAGGATTGGCTTAAATAAGAATAAAAAAGTTTAGAATAAATGAATGAATAACAATATGAATTAGAAAAAGAGGTAAAAATATTTAAATTTAGAATTAATTAAATGAATTTAGTTAATCATTTAAAAAAGCAGGATAATATATAACTTTAAATGGGTTTAGATATACTCCTGTAGATGAAATATTAGTGAAATTAATTTGCCAAAATATAAACTAAGTTATTACTGCAACTTATATATCTAATACAAAAGTAGCTGTATTATTGCCAGAATTAAATTTACCTACTGGTGCAAATGATGTTATAGCTGAAATTTGCTTTAATGGACAATAATTTAGTAATAGTCAAAAAACATTTAGATATTTAGCATTTTAGGAAGGATTGCCTGATAAAGATAAATTCAAAATTGAAGACGATTTACAAAAAGCATTAAAAAAGAAAAAATGATTATTATAAATATTTAAATTTTATAATATTATTAATGAGGAGAAATACAGTAAAAGATTTAGTATAATTATAGAAAAAATTTGAATTAAAATCAAATGACAATATAAAAATTCGTAATGTATACACATTAGAGTGTATATTAGGTATTGATAAAATAAAAAAAAAGGAATTTTAGGATTAACTCTATAATTGATAGATTTTTATATGTACTAAACAAATTGTTATGAAACTTAATCTTAAAATATAATTCTACGCTGTATAGTCAGTATTTCAACTATTTTACTTATCATTTGTATATTTTACAGCAGTTATTTAAGCTATAAAATGAAGAAATAATAAACATAGATAATTTTCTAAGAAAACTTTTTTTAATCTTCATTTTTCAGAAAGTTTTTAATTGAATTTAGTATTTTTATCATTATTATAGCCATATGTATTGTTCATTCTCCACCATTGGAATTTGTCAATGATATATTTTCATTTTCATTTAGAATTATATAACCGTCTCTTTTTCATTACATAGTTCATGGAGAAATTACTAATTTTATGCTATTAAGAATTTATCTTTTTTTAAAATTTCTTAGAGTTCATTCTATATATAATAATGATTTTGCTCACGAATAAGTTTATTTTATTTTATCTTAGTTTTAAGAGGAAGGAATTGAAGTGGGTTAAACTTTTATTTTTAAATCATTTATGATAAAAAAACCATTATCATCGATATCAATGATTTCAATAATTTTTATACTCGTATTTTCTTATTATGTACGATATTACGAAAATTTATATTATTCTAATTTAGGAGAATGCGATTTAGATTCTGTATAGAATTTTGAATAATACAATAACAGGTTGCTTTTAATTATTAATATGAATATTTTTAAATAGTATATGGTTTATTATGATTACGATGACTACTATTGGATATGGAGATTATTACCCAGTAACTTTGTAAGGAAGAATCGTTGCTATATTCGCTGCTTTTGCTGGCATCTTTTTAAACTAACTCTTTGTTGTACAAGTATCAAAACTTACAACTTTTAATTCTAGGGAAACTAACACTTATAATTTATTATACAGACTATAATTGAGAGAATAAATTCAGTTAAAATAAATTTAAATAAAAATGAAAAAATAGATCAATTTATATGTTTTTTTTCATTTTTATTTAAATATATTATGTATTATCATGATGCCCTAATTATAAATAATATAATATAAGATAAAAAGCAGCTTGTGTGATAACAAAGTTTTTTTAAAATAATTTTTATTTAAAATAATTTAAAAAATAAAAAGTGAAAAGTAAAGAATATATATATAAAAGATCGTGAAATATTGTAATAAAAAATAATTTTTATTGAAGATTTAAAAGTGTTAATAAAGCAATTTAAATAATAAAGAGATTTGATACCTAATTTTGTGTAAAATTAGTAAGAAACTATGCTTTAAACTTAAGATTTAGTAAATTATAGATATAAACATAATATATATAAAATTTTGTAGATTAAAAATCAATAAGTATTCTAATATAATTACAAAGTTAAGTTTAAATTCTATTTTAAATCAATAATTGATCTAGATTAAAGAACTTGAATCAAATTTAGAATATGTAACAAATCTAGAAAAAATTTTAATCGATTAAAATGATAATTGAGTATTTATAAACTTTATTTAATATTATAAATTCAAATTATAACTATCAATTTTATGAATACTCAGGATAATTTCTTTCACTAAAAGAATCTTGCTAAAAAAAGTATCCAATCAAATTATAAAAGAAATAATTGGGTAAAAAATTGAAGATTTCAAAATTCTTTAAAAACTCGGCACTGGATCATATGGATAAATATTTAAAGTAATTTCACTTTTAAATCACTAAGAGTATGCTTTAAAAATAATAAAAATTATATAAAAGTAAGTATTTTTGAATTATAGATAAAATAATTCTGATTAAGCTTGTAAAGAAAGTGTTCTCTTAAGTAAAATAAAAAATAAGAACATAATTAGATATTTAGGATCATTTTCGGACTAAAAAAATCATTATATCTTAATGGAATATGCAGAAAAAGGTGATTTAAATTAAGTTTATGTAAATTATTAAAAGTTAATAAAATAAAGAAAAATTAAAAATGAATTTTTTACAGAAGATTAAATATGGAATTTTGCTTGGTAATTATTATAGGCACTCGTTTATTTGCATGAATAAAAGATTATTCATTGTGATTTAAAGACATCCAATATTTTTATAACAAAAGACAATGTAATTAAGGCAAATTTATTTTAAACTCTTTTAGATAGGTGATTTTGGTCTTTCTAAAAAATTGAACGAAATATAATATGAAAAAAGAGGAGGTACACCACTTTTTTTACCACCAGAATTAATTTATAAAAAAAATTATGATGAAAAAATAGATGTATGGGGACTTGGCTGCATTCTATATCATTTATCTCAAGTAAAATTTCTTAATTTAGTTATAATTGCCATTTTAAGGGGAATCTTTTGATGAAGTTTCTAATGAAATTTTAACAAAAGAGCTTATAATAGATAATTATTCTATTTTATTAAAAAAATTCATTTTATAAATGTTGGAAAAAAGTCCATAAAAAAGATAATCAATAGTAAAAATATAAAAAGATTTTCCTAAAGATATTTTCTAAAAAATATATCTAGAAAATTATTAAACTAAAGAAGAAAGTATAAAAAAGGAAAAAAAAAATCAAATTTGTAACAATTTTTTTAAAGATTAGAAAATAATATAAATCGAAAAAAAATAAGATGATAAAAATGAGATAATAAAAAATATATATAAGTAGAAGAAGCCTGCAAAAAATATAACAATAATTAATTAATAAATAATATATCATAATAATTTTTATTAGATAAATGATATAAGTAATACATATAATTAGAATATAAATACAATAAATAATTATAATGAAACATAAAGAACATAGTAAAATGAATAGCCATAATAAGAAGATATATAGACTATTTAGAAGAGTCCTTTATAAGAAAAATAAACAGTGAGAATTAAATAAATAAATAATTTAAAAGATTCATATAGAAAATTAAATGAAGAAGATTAAGACTATTAAGACATTTAATTCGATAAATAAAGGTCAAAAACTTCGTAACCTTAAACCAGATTAAAATTGAAATAAAATGATCAATTTGATTCATAATTCTAATATTGTGATAAAGAATTTGAATCTAATAAATTCTTATAACCTATTAGTAATTATTTTTATTTATAGAACTAAATAGTTGTAGATTATAAAAATTTCAAATTAAACAAAAAGCCCCTTTTTAATAAACATCTAACAATTTTTTCAAACCTTAATCTTAAAAATTAAAAATTGTCCCTTTAAAAGAAAATGAATTTTAAACTTAGAAAAATGTTTCTTAGAATTTAAAATTCAAATTTACAATATAAGATTTAATCGATTAAGATTGATATATAATATTTTAATCAAATTTGTTATTTATATTTAGAATTTTTTAATCAAGATTTAATATGACTTGTATTATCCAAGTTTAATTATGAATCATTTTTTGCATAGAAACTATTAGCTCTTTTATTTTCAGACTATTATTATGTATTATTCTCATTTTATTATTAAATGATATTTTCATTTTTTTAATTATTTTCTAAAATTTATAGATTTTACACATTTATTAAAGAATTGGTTATCTTATAAATTAATTCTATTAATTCATATATTAGCCATTTACTTAAACTGGCTAATCTTATTATTAAACTTATTAATCTTATTGTAAAAATTATTATTAATCTTATTATTAAATTGGTTATTAAATTGGTTATTAAATTGGTTATTAAATTGGTTAATAAATTGGTTATTAAATTGGTTATTAATCTTATAATTATATTGGTTATTAATCTTATTATTAAATTGGTTATTAAATTGGTTATTAAATTGGTTAATAAATTGGTTATTAAATTGGTTATTAATCTTATAATTATATTGGTTATTAATCTTATTATTAAATTGGTTATTAAATTGTTTATTAAATTGGTTAATAAATTGGTTATTAAATTGGTTATTAAACTAGTTAAACTTATTATTAAATTGGCAATTAAACTAGTTAAACTTATTATTAAACTTATTATTAAATTGGTTATTAAATTGGTTATTAAATTGGTTATTAAATTGGTTATTAATCTTATAATTAAACTGGCTATTAAACTGGCTATTAAACTTGTAATTAAATTGGTTATTAAATTGGTTATTAAACTAGTTAAACTTATTATTAAATTGGTTAAAATTGTTTAATTGATTATAAATACTAAACTTATTACTAAGGTGGTTAAAGTATCTATTACACAGGTTAATATTATTAAATGATTGAATTACAAACATATTGCCGAGGAACTTCAGGTTTTTTTATAATTTAAGTTAATTATTTATTAATTAATACTGGTTACTAAATTTAAAATATATACTTATAGATTTTATAAATAGAAATTATTTTATTTATATAATTAAGTATAATCTTTATCATTTTTATCTATTTATAAATATTAATACATATATCTTCCTCTTTTTATATTGATTATTATAAAACTTTAATTTAAGCTAAATAATTTTGAATTTGTATTTTGATTTAATCAATTTATTAAGGCTTATTATGTTTTTGAAATAACTGATCATATTCTTATATTTATAATTTGAATTCTAAGTTTTGATTCTATTAATTTAAAAAATTACATGAATTTGATTTAATTATATTTCTTTTAAACCTATGATTTACTCACATTTATTGTTTAATTCATTAAGATAATCAATTTCTTATATAGAATAATCTAGTTTTGTTTTAATCAAACATTAATCCTCTTTTATATATCTATAATATAATATATAACTTTTCAGAAATAACTAATTCTTAGTGAAATTCATTAATTTCTTTATCATTTTATTAGATTTTTTTATTATTAAATTAAACATCTTTTATCAATTATTACTTCATCTCTTCTAAATTATCTTGATCTTTATTCATCTATTATACTGTTTATCTTTTCTACCAAATCTATTTTTATAATGCCAATGTTCTTGCTTTTATTCTATTATTAATATTCATACGAACTATTGAAATCTATTATTTTATTCATTGCTATCTTATTTGAATTATTTTCTATCTATAATTATGGATCATTATAAATCACTTATTATGAAATCTTCATTTTAAATATTATAACTGAATTTTAATAACATAAACTTATATTTTTTACAAATTAATATATTATTATAATAATATCACAAATAATTATGAATACAAACTCTTATCAATAATAAAATTATGGGCACCATACAAATCAATAATTATTTATAAGCATCAGATTTCTATTCTTAATCTTTTTAATTTATTTAATCTTTTTATTTTATTTAATCTTTTTATTTTATTTAATCTTTTTAATTTATTTAATCAATTTCTTTTATTTAATCAATTTCTTTTTGTGCTTCAAATTCTTATTATTATAAAATTTAATTTTGTTTTTATTTTTGACAATATTATTGAATTTAATTAAAATTATTTTCTATTTTAGCACAATTTTTGAAAAGAATAGGTTAAATCTATATATCAAATAGATTTTCGATATCTTAAATAGATATATTTTTAAAGATTAAGTTCTTATATTAAAAGAATGATTATTTAATGAAAGATTAATCTAATTAAGTATCTTTTTCAATCTAAATCTAATTATCATAATAATCTAGATGAATAAAGTACTAATCTAAATCTTGTTTAATTAACTAATTAAAAATAATAAACTTCTTTAAGTTATTATAAGTTTTATTTTTTATTTAATATATAATAACCTAAATATTATCCTTTAATTTAAAGTTAATAGTTTGAATCTAATATAATGTTATTTTTGAATAGTAATTTGAATTCATTCTTAAATATTAATATTTTTACTGTTTCTTAAATTTATAATTTTTCAATTTTTTATTCATAGTTCAATATATTTTTATCATTTATTTAAAGAATTGAATCATGAATTTAATCTTATAATATGGTTTTTAGATTCTAAATTAATAAAGTTTACATCAAATTGATCTTTAAAATTTAAGTTTTCATCATATTATATACTATTATTAATTCTAAAAGATCCTTAAAAACTAAAATAGTTATCTTAAAATAAATTTTGTTATTTGTAATAATTTATCTTTTTAAAACATATGTTTTATTATTCATATATATAACATATCTCTTAATTCATATTATTTGAATACAATATCACATAATCATTTTTAGCTAATTATTGAAAAATGTTCAATAAATTATTTTAATTTTATTTAATTTAATTTATTTCATAAGACATTAAAAATCCAATTATATTCAAGCCTTGAATAAGTGAAGATTAAATCTATTACATATTTAGTTACTTTTTTAATTTATTAAACAAAAATAGTTTCATCATCTGTTTTTATTAGATTTTTAAGATATAATTAATTTATACTTAATATTTAATTATTTTCATAATTGATCTATTAAATTATAAAATGTACTTATCCGATTATTATACCGATTAGTCCAAAATTTTATGTATTTTAAATTTTTAATGTGAAATCCTCATAGTCTTATTAATCGATATATAAATTTAATATACTCATTCTTATAATTAATTTATTATAAAATTTATAAATTTAAATCTTTATCTTAAAGTAAGAACTATTTTATATTAAATATCAAATTAATTATTTTATTAAACTTACAAAAGAAAAAAAAAGTTATATGATACCTGATTAGATAAAAAGCATCATTTTTCATAAAGGAAGAATAATTTTAAATATCAAAAATACATAATATGATGTTGTTAAAGATGTAGCTTAAAATGATTTCAATTTCAAACTAACTTAAAATTTTGATAAAACATTCGGTATTTTTAAATAATAATACTTTATATAAATACTTTAAATAATAATACTTTAAATAAATACTTTAAAAAAATAATTTAAATAATTTAAATACTTAATATAAATTTTAGATATATTATGGACAGATTTTTAAGTACCTTTAGAGATATATTTGAAATTGAAAACATATTAAAAAATAAATTTTTTTCCAGGAATTGAGTAAATATGTAAGAAAAATTTATTAACAAATAATTTTGATAAAATGTAAAAAAGAATGCCAAATGATTATTTATTTTATCCTAGAACATGGATTTTGCCAATATAGTATCGATAATTTAAAGAAGACTAAACAAAAAATGATAAATAAATGTATATATTGAAGCCTGATTCAAGTTGTTAAGGAAAAGGTATTTCTTTGATAAAAGAGGATGAAATTGAAGACATTAAAGAAGAAGGATATATAATATAAGAATATATTTATAACCCATTTTTAATTGAAAATTTAAAATGGGATTTAAGACTATATGTTCTTTTAGCAGGAACTAATCCTCTAAGAATTTTCTTATATAATGAAGGAATGGCTCGATTTGCAACTGTAAAATATTAAATTCCTGATAAGTACTTTCTTTTTATTTTAGAAATAATTATAATAATACATATTAGCATTTAACAAATTACTCAATTAATAAAAATCATCCAAATTTTAAATTCAATAATAGTAACATGAATTATGGAATTGGTCATAAAAGAAGCTATTCATATATATTAGAATATTTAAAAAATAAAGGCCATGATACTATAATTTTATAAGAATAAATAGATTAAATAATAATAAAAACAATAGGGTCTATATAATTTTCATTAATGAAATTATAATAAAGACTTTTTCCTTAAAATTATTCAGACGATATATGTTTTTAGATTTTAGGATTTGATATTCTATTAGACAGTAATTTAAAGCCTTGGCTAATAGAAGTAAACTAAAGTCCTAGTTTATCAACAGACACTCCCTTTGATTTGAATTTGAAACGAAATTTAATAAAAGATACTATTTAAATACTCAAAATTAATAGCTAGCATAAAAGATAATATTATAGATGTTAATAAATTGATGATACTTATGAAAAACTATATAAAAAATAATCTAAAAATCTTAAAAAAAAAGAGATTGAATAGTAAATTTAATATCATGAAGAAGTCAGAGATAAGTGGATAAATAATAATTTAGGTAATTTTAGAAATTTAATAAATGATAATTCTAAAGAATTTTTATAAAAAATATTATCTCTTGATGCTTAATTAAATTAGAATTTAATTTATAAAAAATTCAATTAGACAAGTACTATAAAATCTACATTATATTAAAAGATTTAATAAAAATAGTAAGATAATTTAAGTTTATAAAATAGATAATCATTTAAATAAAACAATTATATAGAAAAAAATAAAAGTAATGCATTTCTTACCAGTAGAGTATTTGAAAAATTAGATAAATCAACTTCAAGATTCAAAACATTAAATAGTCCAATATAAAAAAAATAAGAAGAAGTTCAAATCAATTTTCCATTTGATCCTTATTTGAATTAATATCCCAAAAATTAAGATTCATTATAAAATAAAAAATAAAAAAATCTATCAGGTTATATATATATATTTTTTAGATATAATTCTTGAAATTAAATCTTATTAATAACCTGAAGTTGAAGTTTAAGATCAAAAATTGGTTTCTTTCAAAATACAAACACAAAGAAATTAACAAAAATTTAAAAAATAATTAGCTACTAAATATTCTAATTCCAAAGACAAATTTATGAAAGTCAACCAAGCCAGTTTACATACAAATAATCAATTTTCCACAGAGTGCTAAATCAATATATTTTTAATGAAAAGAAAATTAAGTCAAATTAAAGAATTAGATTAAAAAAAAACCTTCTTTAGATATTATTCTTCTCTTATTGAGAAAAATAAAAAATAAACAAATTTTGAATGATAAAATTATCAAATGTTTTTTCAAAATATCTATTATTATAAATTATCATAAATCCTTATTTATTAAAGACTCCGATAAATTTTTTGGCCATCTAGATCCTTAATTTTCAAAAATAGTCAAATTTCTATTATAAAATAAATATAGAAAATTAACTTGGCCATTTCAATCCTTAACATATTTAATTTTAAAAAATCCAAAAAGATTCTTATTTAATAAAGCCCTTAATATATGAGGATTTACGATATATAATAATTAATTAAATCTCTCTACAAACATAATAATTCTTCAAAATTAAGGTTATTGAAATATTTTAATTGATATACTCAAGAAATCT
>Ga0233399_1000828_pt1 | contig 11248 bp, 6 predicted proteins | sample 43DmetaG_FD_182698 | JGI IMG/M metagenome (GOLD analysis project Ga0233399, IMG submission 182698) | Seawater microbial communities from Monterey Bay, California, United States - 43D | ecosystem: Environmental > Aquatic > Marine > Coastal | place: USA: California | collected 2016-11-08 | reverse complement strand
CTGACTGTGTACAATGCCAAAACCAATATAACTCATGTCTGTAGGATCCTCAACTTATTATACAGTATTTATGCTCTGGCGACAGTTTAAGGAATTAAATATCAGCGGATGATTTAATCATCTGCATCTGCAATGGTTAGAGTACCAGCTTCCACTTGTTTAAGTATTTCTGCATAATGCCTGTTGTCAGGGTCTAGTGGAACACTCATAGTCACACCGTTAATAACTGCGGTAATGGAGTCATTTTCGTTTGTAAATGGATCTACCATGTATTGTGGGTTTTCAATATTCATTTTTATAACTCCGCATCTGCTGTGTAGCCATCATTGTAATACCAATACGAATCTGTTGTAATAATTTCAATTAATACAGCAACATGGTTTTTGTTTACGTTAGCGAACTGGGTGAAATTCCAATTGTATGGACTGCCTACAACTACCCGAGTCATTGTGGGTGTTACTCTCATCTCAGGTATCCTATGAGAGAATGCACAAGTATTACCGCCTGCGTCTCTATTACCTGATCCTCTGGCCCGCTCTACATATTGGTAATAACGCTGACATAACGCCAGTTCTTCACCATATGATCTGTACTCAAAAGGTGTGGCGACTTTGCCTCGTTCTAGTTGGACGCCTGTAATGCGAAAGACATTAGATGTTGAGGAGACAAAGTTTATGTTTTCACTTGAGCCAACATCATTTGTATTACCAAGCCATTTCCCATATTCGGCCCCGCCGTAGCCTCCACCGTTCCATAGTGCAAAACAAACTTGCAAACCTTTGCCATTACCTGTCATCATCCAATTACCTACACCTGTGTCTGGGGCTATAGTAATTGTTTTATATTCCCAAGTATCAACAGCGTTGATATAGTAAGTATCGACATAACTATCGACAGTTGAGTTAGGTTGCCGCACAGCTACAGAGTAAAGTCCTATGACATTAGCCCTTACCCAGAAAGATAGAGTTAGCGGTTTAGCGGAAGCAGTGCCTAGTGCAGTGCCTAATAAGTCTTGTGCTTCTACATAGTAGGCAATACCACCAAAATCATTTGATGCGATGCTTGTGTCGGCAGTAGCACACTCTATCAGTAAACTGTTTTCAAACCCATCAGGTGCAACCGTAGATTGGGAAGTTTGTAAAACTCCCGCACCATTACGGTACACTATAAATCTATCTATGTTAGTGTATTCCCCATCAGTGGGAGAAGAGGCTGAAGTACCACGTTGTGCAATTCGCATATCGCCATTAATAATCATATTTCTGCGGCCAGCACTAATCAGGTTAAACTGTTCCTGTGGTGTCTCTGCAGCTAACATTGCTTGACCAGCAGTACCACTTGGCTTATCAAGCTCACTGATCTTTTCTCTTACATTTATTTCTGGTTTTGTTATTTTAACTGTCATTGTTTAATCCTCTGCTACCATTCCGTTTGATGCACTGATAGCTGCACCCACTGCATCTGTTGTATTATCTATTCGTCTTAATCCTTGGAAGACTGAACGTCCTGCACTTGTACCTACATGAAGCAATTCTGTATCATCATCATATGCTAGTGCTGTAACTGCATCTGAAGAACCATAAAGAGTAGCCTTTGCATTCTCTTGGAACAGCACCTTTTCGTCCTCGTAGATTTTAGCAATCTGTTCTGGGGATGGTGCTGTGGCTGAGATACGAGTTAAAGCCATATCTCCATTCATATAGCCTGTACCACCTCCTGTATAATCATTACCAATGATTGTTGGCCCATTTGTGCTTACACTAATTGAGTCAACACCAATACCTCCATACGCCACTTTAACTCCATCTATCCAAAGTTCTAATTGACCATTTCCACGTCGATTAGCATGCCAACAATGCCACTGCCCATCATCTATTGCAGTTGGCCCTGTCACATATGTTGAAGTTGAACCATTAGTATGTGCTATGTATATCCTTGGTTGTTGGTTACCATACTCTGCGTAAAGAAGTATTCTAGCTTGATTTAAAACATGTCTGTCTACAAGAGTAGGGCTATATGAATTAACTGTAGGTATTTTTGCCCATGTTGTTATACTAAAGGTGCCAGTACCAAAATCTAAGTCGCTATTGTATGGTTGATGTAAATAATTTCCATTTCCAAACCCACTATACGCCATAAGATCAGCACCTGTTGCTACAGCACTCTTGGTTATGGTGCCGAACACTTTTAGACTATCGCCATTAGTGCTAGGTGAACTGCGGTCTTCTACATCTTGTTTTAGTGACACATTATCAAATACTATAGTACCAGATATAGTTACTCCAACATTGATAAACACAGAAGTAACACCAGCAGGAACTGTAAATGTTCTAGTTGTGGTTCCTGTGCCTATACTATTAACACTAAGATATGTGGAAGATCCTTCACCTCCACTACCTACTCTAAAATACGAGGTGTTTGTGGTACTAATAACATCTATAGATACACGATATGTTTTACCAGCCACAACAGTTACTTGTTGCCAAGCCCAATAACTGGTTGAATTAGAATCTTGGACTAATACTGCTTGACTGTTTACTGAAGACCAGCTAGCAACTGTTGGATTTGTTGACCACCCATCAACGTTACTCGTAAATGTGCCATTTGTGACTAGCTCTGTACCCAGATTAGTATCATCGGTGTCGGACAAGGTGGCGAGTTTGATATCGCCTACTTGGTAGCCTGTGTTGTAGTCAGATGTAATTTGAGATAACATACTTTGAGTAGTAGGAGCTGCATCATCTAATATCATTTTAGTTAGCCCACTAGTAAATCCCCAATCAAAGCCATTGTTGTATAAAACACCATCTACACCATCAGCGTTTCCATTAGGAGATAAGGCATTTTGCGGCCCGCTTATATCGTTAGTGGCGTAGCTTGTATAAGTAAACCCATCTGCGTTATAGTCATTGAACAGCCTTAGTCTATGTCCTGCACTGTGCATTCCAATTAAGGTGCCGTTAGGACTGAATTTAATTACACTGAAGTTGTTTGTATCTCCACTATCAACAACAGTCCCATTATCCTTGATAACATTCACACCACTATCAGTCGCTACCGCAATAGTTGGCGCAGGCAATCCTGTAGCACTATCAATCGGTGCGTTGGGCAGAACGGTCATTGCTACATCGTGGCATCCATCAGCCACTAAGTGTCCATCACTACCTAACTCTACCGGATCAATATTGTTTGTCGCATTGCGATCTATAATAGGTCTTTTAATTAAACGGTAATAGCCAAGTTCTCTGAACTCTGATCTTTCTGATATAAAGTTTAGATAACGATATCCATAAGGGTTAGAACTACTGGTTATAATACCGTTTAAAGCAGTAATTCCTGTAACACTCACTGTGTTTGCACATAGCAATGAAGGTAATTGCCATTCTGTACCTCCTGAGACATTAAATTCCATCCACATAGGCATATCAGGATCGTCTCCATCATATATGGTAACTGTTTGTGCTTCAGCCACAATCACAGCAACTGAAGGGAACTCTCTACGAGCACCACGAGTAGCAGTGTTTAGTGTCTCATTATACCAAGATGTATTCTGTGTACGCTTACGCCATGCACCACCATCACTATCTTTGCGTGTATCGTATATGAATATATCGTTAGCTGAGTCACTAATATCTTTAGCAATAGCATCTAGTAAGTATTGTTCTGCTTTGGTTGTACCAGCCACTTCAAGTTTATGAGCTGATGATGTTGTACCAATACCAACTTTACCATCATATGCAATATATAATGCACTAGCAATAGTTGATACATTTGGGATAAAGTTAAATGATGCAGGACCTTCCGAATATTGTATTCTACTCTGTACTGCTCCAGCATTATTATAATAGTCAATGTTCATATTCTGAGCATTGACTGTGTTTTCAAATATTATACTTGGAGTACTACCAGCAGCAGTAGATTTTAAATGAAGTAAAGCCTCTGGCGAACTCGTCCCAATACCAACGTTGCCGCCACTTATTACTGTTAGGCCTTGAGTAGCATTTCCATATCTATTCAAATAAACGGCGTTTAAGTCATCATCGTAGCCCACTGCACCAACAAATGCACCGTTCTGTTCCATGCGTAACTGCACATCATAGCCATCACTTCCAGCATCAAAGACGGCAGTAGTTGTTGCAGAACTTTTTACATGCAAAGGATAGCTAGGCGAACTCGTACCAATACCAACGTTTCCGTTACTAAGAATAGTTAATCTTGTTGTTCGACTTGAAGGTACCCCAGTTAAAAATGACAATTTTCCGCCACCAGCGGAACCGTCACCAGATGCTAGTATAGTAGCAGCAATACCAGCATCGTCTGAGTCAGTATGTTCAAAATTAATAGCACCAATGTCAGAATTATTTGTTGTGGTCGTATCTGATCTTTTTAATGTTATAAAACCACCAAAAGCAGAATCCGATTTAATTGTGCTTGTTGAGGTAATGCTACCTGATATGTCTATGGATTTATTGAATGCAAACTTATCACCAGTTGATTGATATAGCAATGTAGCATTAGCACCATCCACTGTAATGCCAGCGCCATTTGCTGTGGCTGCATCTGCAGACCCACTTGCTAATACAATATTTTTATCGTCCACTGTGAGTGTTGTACTATTAATAGTAGTGGTTATACCATCAACTTGTAAGTCGCCTGCAATTACAACTTTGCCTGTGTTGTCTCCAACACCTGCAGGGTCAATAGTAAACACTGCTGGTCCAGCCACATAACCTGTGGTTGTAATATTGCCATATGTTCTATCACCACTGATATAAGTACCAACTCTAGCATCTGTATAGTATAAATTTGTTGAACCTTCTGATAAAGCATCTGTGTCGTGATTAGCAATACTGCTGACTGTACCAGTAACATCACCATCCAAGTCTGCGTGTACAATTGGATTTGGTGTTGCATCATCTTCAATAATAAGTGTGCTGCCAGTTCTGTCATACACTGGACCGTTCCAACTACCCATTGTAGTTGTTCCAGTAAAGTCTGCACTACCTCCAGTAAATGTAGCAATGCCACTAATATTAGTGGTAGTTGCATTTAATGTTGTTGCGTTTGCTGTGTCAACTGTTAGAACTGCATCTAAATTTCCAGTTCCGCTTTCTAAAATCTTATTTGCGCCTGTTGTATTATAAACATCACCATACACATTGCCCGCTAGTCCGCCAGTAAATGTAGTACTTGTACTTGATACATCAACAATAACGTTTCCACTATTATCAACTACATCGCCGCGATATGTTGCTGGTGTATTTGCATCTCCAGAAGTTAATACCACACTGTTGGTTGGGTCTGACAAATCATACACAATACGATTTGCATCTCCAGTTGGGCTGTTGTCAGCTTGTGGTGTCCAGTTGGTGCCAGTCCATTTTAATACTTGTCCAGTACTGGGCGAAGCTGCACTTACGTCTGTCAAACTATTGATGTCTAAACTAATACCAGTTGTAGAGCCGTATACCAGTACATTGATTTCATCATTCAATGCTGGTGCTGTAACAAATGTTACGGATCCTGCACTGTAACTGTAATCGTCTGGACTAGTAACAAAAATACCGTTGATATAAACTAATACTGTTCCACTGCCGGTCCCATAAACATTAAACACTGTTGTGGTGTTATCGCCAGTAAAACTACGCTGATAAAATGCCGTTCCGCCTGCGCCAGTAACACTTAACCATTCAGTACCACTGTAAACATATAGTTCACCAGTTGTACCAGTGTCAAACCACAAATCACCTTCGCTTAAATTTACTGTTGGTGCTGATGTGCTGTATGTTGCTCCGCCGCCACCCAATGCTCCCCATTCAGTACCATTATAGCCTTCAAATTCAAGAAGTGTACTGTTGAAACGCATTAATCCGTTTGCGGCTGTTGGTCTTTGTGCAGTTGTACCAACTGGCAAACCAATTGCATTTGTGCTATTGACAGTCAAGTCACCCACTGTTATACTGTTAGTAGTTGTTGCACCATTTGTTGTAACTTCGTCTAATGTGCTGGCTAATCCAGTTAATTGACTACCGTTACCAATAAAATTAGTGGCCGTAATGTCACCTGTGCTTACAATATTGAGTGCAGTAGTGTTGCCGTTACCTAAAATGTCATTAAGTGTACTTGCTAGTCCAGTTAACTGACTACCATCACCAATAAAACTTGTAGCAGTAACAGTACCGCCTGTCAAGTCTATATTGAGTGCGCTTGTGTTTCCGTTTGTGAGGATATCATCAAGTGTTGCCGCAATACCAGTAAGTTGACTGCCGTCACCATATAAAGTAGTTGCGTGTACTTCTGCCCAAACTTTGGATGCACTACCCAAGTCATATGTGTTTGTGATATCAGGCAGTATGTCACTACCAATTTCAGCACTGATTGTAATTGTGTCAGTATCACTGTCGCCCAGCTGTATATCACCACTGGCTGTAATATTGCCAGTAGCATGTATATTTCCTGACACTGTAAAGTCATGTGTTGGTGAATTAGTATTAATCCCTACACGATTATTGACTGTGTCAATATAGATGTTGTTGCCGGATCCAACAATTAAGCCCTGATCATCGTCAAGTGTAAAGTTGTTGGCAAGCATATTTGAGCGTACACGTTGCAATGCCATATGGCAATCTCCTCAGTTATTACACTTATTTATCGATTATGCAAAGGGATCATCAACAACAATATTAGGATTAGTTGGCCAATTATCAAATATTAAATCACCTTGATTATCTAAATCAACAGTTGATAAATCTACATCTGTGATATCACGCAATGACTGTCTATAAGCTAGTTCAGCTTCTGTAATTGTTCTGTCACTAACTGTCCACCAATCAGTATCTTTTATCAATTGATCACGTCTCGATCTCAATAAGGTTAATTTTCTCATATTATCTAATTGTGTTCGGGCAGATGTAATTTCATCTTCTGTGGGAGAATTATTACCAGTTTGGCTTAACCAATTAGTTGCTATTTCATTACTTGTATACATTTATTTTATCCATAAGTTTCCGTCACTGCCACCATAAGCATCATTTCTAAATCCACTGTTGTTGCCTTGTTCTGGGTGTCTTTGGTAAGCAAAATAAGCTGGAGCAGTGTGGTGATCACCAAACCCACGTGTACCAGTATTGGGGTTACGGTCACTGATTGATCCTTCAAAAGTAGTGGCCACTCGTGTTCTAGCATTTTGTTGATCGGCACTGTTTACCAAATCAACAGTGGCATTGGTGTCTATAAAGTTGTTCAGTATTGTACTACCACTAGAGGTAAATCCGCCAGTTGATTCCATCCAATACGCAGTGCTGCCGCTGTAAGGACTTGCACTTCGATATGCATTCATAAATGCATCGCTCATTTTAGCAGTGCTACTAGCTTGATATTGTGGACCATTATTACCGCTTACATTTACACTACTACTATTGTGATGTGCTTGATTACTTGATACTGTTACTCTAGCCATCAATAACCAACCGCCACCATTTCTAGTGTTGTCAACATACATACGTTGAGAAGAATATCCACTAACAGTAATATAATAATATCCATCTGGATATCCTTGGTTAGCTAATTGCACTCCACTTGATGCAGGGTTGGCGGCAGTACCTATAGAAGCTGTAAAACTTTTCCAACCAGATGCATATTTGTAATATAAGTTTCCGTTATCATCACTCACATACGCAATAGTACCTGCGGCTGCAGAACTATTAAGTGTGGCCACAGTTTGAGTTTCAAATGTAACACCATCATTATTAATTATTAAATTTGCAGATGCAGAGGCTAAATTATCTGTGCTTCCAGTTGCAGTGCTTCCAGCATTTACACTAAACTCAATGGTGTTATTTCCACCACCATTATCAGTTGCTATTATAAGTCGATCATTACCTGCTTCATATCCAAAATAACCAACCCCATAACCACTAGAATGGGCGATAAACAACGCATCTCCACCACTATTGGAACCTACGCCAACATATCGAGTACTTCCACCATCATCAAAAGTAGTAGTAGAATCACCAGCACGAATATTCCCACCGCTTACATGTAATTTTTCGTCTGGACCCGTTGTACCAATACCAACGTTTCCATTCGCTAGGATAGACAACCTCGAAGTTGTTGTACTACCACCAGATCCGCCTGTTGAAAGATGAACTTCCTCACCTTCAATGCTCATATCTCGCATATTACCAGAAACAGGATCAATACTTGCAAGCCCAGTACCTGCTGGAGCGTCTGTGGATTGTCTTACATTTAAACTTCGGTTGGTGTTTATTTTTACATCAAGGAAACTTCTAGGATCAGTTACGCCAATACCAACGTTACCGCCACCAGTAACAACCATTCTGGTAGTATTATCTTTAGCTCTTACACTAAAGTTTATAGCAGATCCGCTGTTTTCTCCACGAACTACTAACCCATTACCTTCTTGCCAAAGCTGAGCTTCACCAGCAACTGGAGTAGCTGGAGCACTTGTACTTTTTAAACTTATACCATTTCCACCAGCGACCTGTAACTTTGAAGTTGGATCAGTTGTACCAATACCAACGTTGCCATTAGATTTGATGGCCATAGCATTGCTAGAGCTACCACTTACAGGGTATGCTTCAAATGATAGGTAATCAAGTGTACTAGTTGCTCCATTAATTTGGAAAGCTGCATAGGAAGAATCATATATAGCGCCATCAGCAGTATTTCGGTTAAATCCTATTCTACCGCCATATTCATTTTGGATTTTTAAATTGCCAACCTTAACACTACCATTGACTTCTAATTTTTCAGCTGGACTTGGCACGCCAATACCAACACCAGCATTAGTAATATTTAATGTTTGGTGGGTTGCACTATTGAAAATATTAAATACATCTGCTCCTAATGCATTATTTCTAATTTTAAATGTATCTAAGTTCTGGTCATTTTCAATTTGAAAAGTAGTACCACCGTCCACACTTAATACTAATCTAACTCTGTCGGTTGTTTGGTTACGTGAATTATTAAAAATTATATCTAAGTTTTCACTGCTATCTTGGTTAACTTCCAATAAGGTACTTGGGCTATGTGTGCCAATACCAACTGCTCCACTGGTGTGAATTAAATCTGCTATATTTCTTGCTACACTCATGCTGTTTCTCCAGTAACATTATTCCACCAGTCAGTTACTAATTCTGTTAATTGCGTATCATCCAATACATTGCCCTCTGCATCTGTATGTCTATCAAAACTTCCGGGTGTGTTTTGTTCAACAATACAACGATCAATTAATTCTTGTAATGTGAGTTCTGTGACTGCATCATTGGGAATATAATAATCTAAATCTTGTTCATCAGGAATAACTGCAACTAAACTTTTGCCATTACTCCAGTAACCACCATCTCTGATATAATCAGGTGTTTCTTTGTAATTACCTGGTTTCCATTCTACTTTATATTCTACTACTCTCATATTATTTTACCCATACCCATGCGTTATAATGATATGCTTGGTCTGGACTCCATCTTGAGCCTCCAGCATTACTTGTTCTATTAGCATAGAAACTGTTTGTGTGTGAACCTAATCCTACACTAGAGTCATTACTAGAACAGTCACCTTCGTTATTCATACTAATACCCCAGCGATTACCTCCATTAGTTACTGATACATTAAATCCGCGACTATTACAGTTTGGTTGATTGTCCCAGTTGCTTGCGGCAGTGCCTGCACCAGCAATCCAGTTTAGAAAATCTGCACGACTTCTATCACTGCCAAGTGTATTATACGTATAAGTCATACATTGTTTAAGTGTTTTACCTACAATGTTACCACCTGAAGTTTCGTCTATATAGTTATTAAAAGTATTTAAACTGACTCGCATTTTATCAGTTATAGCGAAGTCATAATACAATCTACTTACTGCGTCAGCACTTCCACTGCTGGACATACTGCTTTCATTTATTGGTGAGGTGGTTGTCCAATTACCCCCATCATAGCGGAAACTATTGTCATAACTATTGTTAATCTTCATTGCTAGCATATATCCACCCCAACTCATCATACAATAAGTTTCTACAACTCCACTTGATGTTTTTATATAATATGCTCCATCGCCAATACTATCTCCTGCAGATAGTATTGCCTCTGCATTTGGTGCTGGGTTTGATAAAGATCCCAATGGTGCTGTAAAACTTTTCCATGTTGTAGCATTTTTATAAAACATCTGACCACCTTCATCACTCACATACGCAATGGTACCTGCAGTTGCTGAACTATTCAATGTGGCCACAGTCTGAGCCTCAAGCGTAAGACCACTGTGATCAATTGTTACACGATGCGGACTAGTACCAGTTCCTATACGAATCTTGCTGTTTGCTTCCGAGTTTAACAAGTAAAATTCATTGCCGGAATCGTACCCTATAAACATACCGTCTAGTGATCCGCTGCCTGATGCTGATGTGTGCATCTTAATTGCGGACCTAGTACCATTACCACCAATTTGTAGTGTGGTTGCTCCTACATCTCTTGGATTTATACTGGTTGTACCAATACCAACATTGCCATTATCATCTATTCTCATTCTTTCGCTTGGTAATCCAGAAGTATTATTGTTTGTAAAGAATGTTAATGCATATCCTGGGCTTTCGTAAACCATTCCGATAGCAGTACCATGAATAGCGCCATCATAACCATTTAAAAGACCACTGCTTTGATATTGATACCCACTTGTAAAAGGAGTACTTACTATAATACCAAGTTTCTCTAAGTCAGTGCCTGCGGCGATTGCTGGTATATATACATGCAGGGCAGATTCAGGAGTAGTAGTTCCGATACCTAGTCTAGGATAAGGTACACTATCACTACCACCAGCTAACGTCATTCCTACCTGTTCAGTGGTTGGAGAGTTTCCATTGCCGCCAGCGCCTACCATTGAAAATCTTAAACTACCTTGGGTAGCACCAGCACCATAATCTCCATAATCTGCAACATATGCTATCTTGCTTTTAATAAATCTGTTACCCCAAGATGTATTCCACCCTCTACCATGAAATTCTAAGGTAGGTGGTAAACTCTCTCCATTAACTGGAGCGGCAGTAGTGTTGGCTAATATTAATCTTTGTGATTCATCACCCCTAACGTCTAGTAACCCGTCTGGATTAGTATTTCCGATACCAACTTTAGTTTGGTGTGTGCTATCGTTTTTACCTTTAATAATTACATTACCTTCACCATAAGCACAGTTAGGTTCAATATGGATGTCATATCCACCTGTGCCGTAAACTGA
>Ga0233399_1000826_pt1 | contig 11255 bp, 4 predicted proteins | sample 43DmetaG_FD_182698 | JGI IMG/M metagenome (GOLD analysis project Ga0233399, IMG submission 182698) | Seawater microbial communities from Monterey Bay, California, United States - 43D | ecosystem: Environmental > Aquatic > Marine > Coastal | place: USA: California | collected 2016-11-08 | reverse complement strand
CCAACCCCAACCCCAACCCCAATAAAATTTCTGTAAAATCTTTTAAATAGGATGGTGCAGAATCTGTCCCTTTTTGAATTTATGTATATATGTTTTATTCTAGATTTTAAAACATTTAAGATCTTTTTATATAAAATATTATAATATAATTATATATCATAATAATAACTTGATGAAAACTCTTAAACTCATAATATTTCTATTTGTTGATCTATATTTATCGATGCATGCTAAATAGTATTTTATTATAAAAAACTAGATCGTAAAACATTTTTGTTTCACAAAAATTGCTTAATAGAGCAAAATAAAATTTATCAGTCAGAAATAATTTAATGAATAAACATAATAATAAAATACAATAATTTGACTCTATGAGATTTGGGGATGTTTATATTTAATGAATTTTAGGACGATGATTCTGAAGTTAAATTCTAAGGCTGGGGAAAATTCTTCATATTGGAAAAAAATGGAGAATCAGAAGCGGGGATCAAATTCTTTTCTAATACCGAATTCAGTGAATAAAATAAAAAACCAGCTAATGATGATAACGACTAATATGGTCCAGTTTCAGTGCCTTCAATATAATCTTTTTGGATTATGATAACAAAACAAGGAGTTTTTATGTTATCAAGTAGAAGAAATTCATTGGCTTAATTTAGTCATAATGTTTAATGGAACAATTTGAAAATGTCATAAAATGGATATAATGCTGGAATAACTGATTTAGGTTAATTTGATGAAGGATACTGTGCATAATTAAATACAATCGGTGAAAAAGTGGTCGTTTGTTTTGACAGTACCAAAATAAAAAATCTTTTCATCTAATTAGCAGATAAATACTCAAAAATTTACAGCTTCTAAGAATCCAAATAACTAGAATTTTAAGTTTAACTAAGTGATAAAGACGCTGCAGTCTTAGATGATTATAAGACTAGAGGACCAGAAGGATAGAAAATCTTACATAAATTAGATCCTGATGCTGGACCCACTAGTTTAAACTCTTATTGGAGATTACTTCAGTAATGGTCAACTTGTTCTTTAGCTTGTGGGGGTGGCACATAGACCAGATAATTGTAATTATATATTTTATACTTATTTTTTTTTAAATATTTTATGTTTTTATTTAAATTATGTTTTAATTATTTTTTATTAAATATATTAAATGTGTTTTATATTAAATTTTTAAAGAATTTGCATAATTGGTCTAAATGGAAAACCATGTTAAGGATCTCCTATATAAACAAGACCTTGTAATACATAAGATTGTCTACCATTGAATAAATAAGCAAAAGAAGTCACTAAGATAATGCCTATGAAAATAAAAACTTTTAGAGTTTCAGATAGACCTTAAAGAGAAGAAATCTGTGTAGTTAAAGAAGGAGATATGGAATTAGTAAGAGATGATTTACCAGGATTTAAAAGACCACCAAGAACACCAGTTAGAGTAGTTCTTAATAATTCAACTTTTTCTGTATTCTAAACTGATAATTATGCAGACATCGCATTCTCAGTTTCTTTGTCTGAATTATAATTAAATGAATGTAACATTTTATAATTCTAATAGATAATCAAGATTAAAATTGCATTACAGTAGCAAATTCTAGAACAAGTTAAGATAAAACTATATGTGCTTTTGCTAATTCTAAAGAAACTTAGAAAGATATTATAAATTCATGGAAATAAGCAGTTTAAATATTTAAAAATGAATGTTAAAATGTGTTTGTTGCAAAAAAAGACAATAAAAATGTTTAAAATGATCCAGTTGTTGTTGCTAAAAAAATGGCAGTTGAAAATGAGAAAAGCGATTCAATTTCAGCTGCTGTAGTTATGGATCCTTCTGAAGAAATCAAAAAAAGTTTTGGAGAAATTTAATAAAATACAGTTTCTGCTTTGTCTAGAGAAATGAAATTTGAACATTTGGTGGAATAAGAAGAATTAGAACGATAATATAATGAATAAAAATAAAAAAGAGGAAAATTAGAAAAAATGAAAAATAGTAAAGAATGTTTAGATAATTAATAAAGAAAGGCTGATGCTTAATTAACTTCATCAATCGAGAAAGATGGAATCGCAGGACTTATAGATTCTTTAAAAAAATCCATTGGTGATATGATAAAAAATAACAGAGTTAAAGAATCAAATAAAATCAGGGTTATGAGAGCAATGAAAAATAAAGAATAATCTAGTGATGATGATGAAATGCAATAATTATAAGGAAAAATGAAAAAATAATTATAAAAATCTTATAAAGTAGGAGATATGAAACTCTGTTTACCAGATCAACCATAAACCAAAAAAGATGAATATTGCAATTTAAATTTCAATACTGATCCAGATGATAATGATGATTGTAATATATTAAATCTTAAAATTTATTTTAATTAGGTAAGGATAAAGAATAATTCTGCATGATGTGTTGTAACAATGAATTTGGATCATTTACAACTGATAATAGAGTTAAATGCATTAAATAATGTGTTTTTGAAGATGATACAGAAAAAATAAGTTTTGTATGGACTCCAAGATCTGATTTACCAAAATGAATTTAAAACTAATTTAAACAATATAAACAATTTATATTTTTATTAAAATCATAGATAAAATTATTAAAAATATATTATAAAAATGATATAAACTCAAGACTAATTTAAAGGAATTTTTATTTAAAAACTGTTTATTTTTTTAGTAAGTTTAATTTAGATCACAATATTATTATAAATATATATTTAACAAAAATAATATAAATTATATTTAAAAATGGCTTAATAATCTATGGAATTGTTATTAGTTGAATTTGCAATGACATTAATAGTAATAAAAAATATAATATAGTCATAAGAATTAAAAGTAAAACTATTTGATGGAAAAACAGCAAAAGGTCGTTTATATACAATAGATCCATAGCATGGTATTTTGTTCTAATATTAGGATCATTAATTCTAAAAAATTTTACAGTCTATGATGATGATAATAAATAGATATAATTTGTAGAAACACAATTACTTACAAATAGCGATTTTATGTATATATAAGCAGAAAATATATAAAATAAATAAAACATTTAATAACCAATAGAAAATAAATAAAATTTAGAGATAGATAGTGAAATTTCAAAAAATAAGCATAAAACTTAAAAAGAATTAGTGAAATGGTAAAATGAATAAAGTGTTGATTTAAATTTAGATTTTTCATCTAAAGAGAACTGGGATTAGTTTTAGGTATTTTATGATTTAAAAGGTAAATAATGAAAAATTTGGTATCTAGTTTGATTATACAGATGATAAATATACAACTAAATTAGATATGACAGAAGTTAGTCAAGATTTAAAAAATATTGCAGAAAAATTGGAGACTGAAGTAAAAAATTAGAACAATACTAATAGACATTAATTAGAAGATCGCGGATAAAAATAAGATGAGGATGATGATGAAGAAGCTACTTATTCTGCAGTAATTGGTAGTGGGTCATATAAAAATGTTTTATCATAATATAAAAGGATGAAAAAAATAAGATAGAAGAGTCTAAAAATGATGAACCAAAAAAAAAATTATTAAAACTTAAAATAAATTCTGATTCTTATCACACAAATGCAGAAACTGAGAAAAAAACTCAAAAATAAGAGACAATTAAGATAGAAGAAAATGATGATTATACAAATTTTAAATTTTAAAAGCCAAATGAAAAATCATAATAATAATTTAAAGATGTTGTTTTAAATAATAGTAAAATATCAATTTTAAATTTGACCGATTAAAAACCAATTTGGAGTTAAAGAAAATCTATAATTAATGATTCAAAAGAAAACTAATAAAATTGTTTAAAATATTTATTATAGCAAAAATATTAAAATTAGCTCCTAGTATGAATTTTTAAAAATACTAACTTGAAAACCAATAAAATAAACCTATAAAAGACTAACAATAAGATGAATAAAACTGTAATTAGTATCATTAATATGTGTTTAACTAATTTAATAGAAGTTCAGCCTTTAATCATTAAAAAGTTAATGTTTTTTTTAATTAGTAAACTTATTAACCATTTTAGAACAGTTATTATAAAAATTGAATAAAACTTATAATATTATAAATATTTACTTTATTATAAAATTATTATTTTTTAGTTAGATTTTATAAATTTTTTAAAAAATGCAAATTTTTATAAATTAATTTAAAAAATATTACTTACCATATTACATAATATATTATTTAACATATAATTTATATATAGTTTATAAAAGTTATTTACGATTTTTTATAAATTACATTTTTAAATTATAAAACATAAAGATATTTATTATTAAATGTGTGTTATAAAATAGAATTAATATTTTCAAAATATAGTTTAAATTAGATGCATTTAAAATATCAGATTATTTTTTTTTAAATTTTATTAATTTTTATTTTTAATTTGTCTATCCAATCTTATGAAATATTGGGTTTTATTTTATATAATGATTCACTAATACTTAATCTTTTTTCAAATTCTTTAAGTTCATCGTCAAAATTGTAATTTTTTCTGTCATAATTTTCAATTTATTCTTCTTAAATGATTTTTTTTTATTTTTTTCTTTTTTTGCAGTTTTTTTATTGAGTTTCTTAATTTTTATTGAATTTATGTTTATATATATTTTCGATGAAATCATCATTTATTTATTCGCTTTAATGAAGAAAATATACCAATTTTAGAAAATTTCAACAATATCTCTGAATTATTTGAGAAGTCTATGATATTTGAGTTCAATTTCTTAGCTTGCAAATAAATGATTTAAATAATCAATAAATGCCTATAATATAAAAAAAATACTTTAATAAAGTCATCATTATAAATATATTTAAAGAATATAAGTTTATGAAACTCTAAACAACAAAATTATATCTTTCAATTATATAAATAAACTTCTTCATCTTAAAATAAATAATTTTATTTAAAAAGTTTAATAACTTTTTCTATTTCATAACTTATATTTTTTATTATTTCGTATTAAAAATGCAAATTAAAAATTAATGACTCATATTCATCCAAGCAATTATTATATTTTTTATCTTTTAATATTGTTTATTTTTATTAATATGATGTTATTTAAAAAAAATCTGATTATATTATTTTATTTTTAAATTCAAGTTTTATTTTATTTTATACTGACTTTTTTTATTTTAAATTTACTTAAGTATAATTTTTTATTGAAACATATAAATAATTAAAAAATTATTTTGTGTTCAATTATTTAAATGAAGAAAAAAGTTATTATTTAATTTCATCATATGAAAAAGATAAAAAATACATTTTATGGAATATTTCTTCAATACTCAAATTTTGATAAACTATATATTCTATTATTTACTTAATTTCTAAAATAGCTATAAATTTTGATTATATGGTGTATAATAAAATGATTGCATTTTATCTTCAAACCATTAATATTAATTCTAATAATTTTCTATTTATTAATAAAATATACATTATTTTGGAATGTCAAAAATCCTATCTTTTTCAAATTTTATGTTAAAAACTAATTCATTTTCATTCATATTTTTTTATTTTATATCTATTTTTTTATTTTTTTATAAAATTATATCAAATATCAATATAATACTTTATTAAGAATTTTATTTTTTAATAATAACTATTTTATAGTTAATTAATAATAAGCTAAAATGTAAATAAATTTAGGAAAATATATTTTAAATACAGAAAATAAAATAGGAAATGGTGTATTTGGAAATGTTTTTAAAGGAAATAAAATTGATACAAACGAAAATTTAGCAATAAAAATCATAAATACAGAAAATATTAATGATAATCAAAAGTATATATATTAGATTTAGAAAACTATTAGATAATGAAATTAATATATTACAAAAAATATCTCATGAAAATATAGTTAAAGTATATGAAATTTTAATCAGTCATAACCAAATTTTTATCATTATGGAATATTGTGAATAAGGTATAAACTTATAATTTTAAGTTTAAAGATTTATCAATCTTTTATAAATTTATTTCATAATAAATATCTTAATATTATCTTTATAACTTAATATTATAATAATTTTAAAATATAAGTTTATTTATAAAAATGATATATATATTTATGAAATGAAAATATATTAAGGTGATCTTGATAAATTTATGAGAAATAATCCAAATTTAACAGAGAAATAATGTATAAATATGCTATAAGTTTATTTTTTAATTCTAGAGTATTTTCAAAGGATTGTCTTATTTAAATTAAAATAATATTATACATAGAGATATAAAACCATAAAATATACTAATAAATAATAATGTCCTCAAAATATGTATGTAATTATTTAATATATATATTAAACAGTTATATTAATTTAAAAATATTCTATTTATAAAAAGGTGATTTTGGATTCGCATAATAATAAGAAAATATAAATAACCAATATTTCAATAGTTTTTTAGGTAAAATTCATTTAAAATAAGGCACCCCTCTCTACATGTCTCCTTAAATTTTGTAAAAATAATAATATACATCAAAAACTGATATTTGGTCTTTAGGGATCATATTTTATTAGTTATTATTTAGAAGATATCCGTGGAATATAAAAAATAATATATAAACGTTTTAATTTCAAATAGATTTAAATTCTTAATAATTATAAGAATTTTCTGTTGATTTTTTGAAATAATCACTTTAAATAGAAGAAAGCAAGAGAATAGGATGGAATTCTTTATAATATATGACAATTTTTCAGATAAATACAGATTAAATATAAGATTAATAAAAGATATAATAAAGTTAATATAATTTAAATCTATCTTTTAAAAATTAGAGTGTTAGTACATAAGATGAAGTAATATATAATAATTTATTAGAAAAATGAATTAGAAATTCAACATTATAAATTAATAAATATAATGAAAAATATTTCTCAGACACTAATAGACATTGTAAGTTAATAATGTAAAATATACTAATTTTAAGTCGATGTTTAAATAAATTAATAGAAATTAATAAAATTTAAATAGTATCTTCTTTATTTATCATTAAATATAATAGAAAATATTCTATCTAATAATTTTGGATTTTTTAAATAAACATAATATTAATACATAAATCAGAATATTGTTTTTAAAAATATAATATTATAAATACTTTAACTCAAATAATAAGTATAGGAATAATATAAAATACTAAATATTTAAATATAAAAGATATCTTTTAAAAATAAAAACAATATCATATAAAAAACTAACTTAAAAATATTAAAAATGGCAAAAAGTATAGCTTATTAATAATAAAAATATAGTGCCACTTTTCTTAATAAATTATTTTCTGTATATTTAATAATAAAAAAGTATTAATTGTATATTTAAGATATATAATTCTCGATTTTAATGATTATTTGTTTTTATAAGAAGAAAACTTGATAAAACTACATTTATTCAGTTTTGAGTAAAAACAAATAGACTTTGATAACTTGTTAATAAATGTCTTATAGGCATGATTAAAAATATATCAAAAAATTATTTCAATAATTCAATATTTAAAAATATAGTTTTTGTTATTAATATTGATAAAATATCATTTTTCTTCAGAGGAGTCATATATCTACTATAAAAATAGATTTTTACTATGTATTCTTTTTTTTAAGATGTGTTGATTTTGTTAAAAAAATCATTTGCTGTTTTTTTATTTTAAAAATAGTGTTCAAGAAATTGCTAATAATGCAAAGTTTATAGTTATTCTTCTTAGATAATATTTTGGTCAAATTCTGAGATGAATTCTTGCATAATATATACAATTTTATATTTCTATTTTTCATTGAATTAACTTATATATAAATAATTACCATTCTTTTTAAAAACAAAAGAATATTTCACCTAAAAATGTAGCTTAACTTTGATTATTTTGAAATTTTTCATAATAAAATAGTGAAAATATAATTAAATTTAATATTGAATGTCTAATTTTGGGAATTTAAGTTTTATCTTTAAATAGTTGATATTTTATTAAATTAGGTATATTTTATTTTCTCTTTATAATCAAAGTGCTAAGATATATTTTTTTGAATAAATTAATGTCTTTGTCTAAATAATGGCTTAATATTTAATCTAGATTAACATGAGTTTCACATTAGTAATAAAAATCATCTTGAATAATTAAATTATTAGATAATTCACAAAATTATTCAAGATTAAGATCCTAATAATAAGTTTAAAATTTAAAATGATATTTTGATTTAATATTACTTTAAACAATTCATAGCTTTTTAGTGTTTAACATGTGAATTTAAAGCATTTTTATTAGTCATTTGGATGAATATTTAAGTTTTTATCCAATATTTAATTAAACTATCTTAATTTTTATAGATTATTAGACTCTATCACTACCTCTTACTAAGAAATCTTGTTATTTTCATATAAACTCCAATCTCCTTATTCTATCTTTATATATTTTGTTTCTAAATCCTTATAGTTTTTTATTATCAAATTCATTATATCCATTAATTATACATTTATCTTTAAATTATTCCAAAATGCTGATTAACTACAGATTGGACAACACCATTTTTCAAATCCTTTATTCATTATCAAATAACTAATTATTTATATATTACTTCTCGAAATCAAAATAATCATCATGTTAACATAAGATTCCTTTACAAGGAATTTTAATCAATTTAAAAGATAAAGGATCTTATATGCTTAAAATTTAATTTTATATAATTTAGTATTTTTCATTTTAGTATTTTTTCAATAATAAATCGATTATTTCATCAATTTTTCGGTATTCAACTAAAGCTATCATAAAAAATGTATTTATATCTTATCCTTAAGTAAAAATAGAAAAAGAGTTTAAATTTGGCATAATTAAGTTGATATCAATGATGGTGTATTTTTTTTAAAACTAGTGTTATATATATTTTTTATTGATAAAGAGTTGATAGTGTTATATAACACAATTTTCATTTTAATTGACTAAATTTTAGCAAAAAATGATAAGAAATAGATCTTTTTATCTAATTCTAGTGAATTCGTTTGAACTGATTTTTAATTAGCAATAAATTTCATATTCACTATTACTAAAAGGCTATTAAAAGGGTTTCATTAGTAAATTTTGAATTTTGAAAAGTGGATTTTGTATTAGTATTCTACATGTAGCACATAAAAATTAGTCTATTTATAAATATGGAATAACTTTAATCTTGATCATTTAATTGATAGCATTCTTAATGTTAATAACATTGACAACTTAAACATTATATTGTATTTTTGTCTTTTTTATTTTCATTACACACACACGATATCTCTTAATTTTCAGACATTTTTATAATTTCATTAACTTTCAAAATTGAATTAATAAAAACGAAAAATTAGAGTCAAATTATTAATTATTAGAATATATAGTAATAACATAAATATTCACACGTGCATACTAAAATTCTTAAATCTTTGTTTTTTATTCACACTCCCTAAATTATTTGTTTAATCTTATGTTGTATCGTTTGTTATATTCTTATGTTGCGATTTGTTTTTGTTTTAAGATTATTAAAGGATATTTAATCTTTAATTCTTTATTCTTATCAAATTTTAATCATCCGGATTTTTATAATCCTTTTATTTACTTTTCATATCATTCATAACTTATGAACTCAATTATAACTAATTCTTATATTAAGAATATCTTTATTATTCTTATTTTGAAGACTATTTATCATTAAATATTATTTGATTATTAAATTTCTACTATGCTAATAATTTCTAATCATAATCTAAATTTTAATATTACATGAAACTATCTTAGTGTAAAATATCATTCTTTTTAATATAAGTGATAAAATAAATATTAATAATAATAATAATAATAATAATAATAATAAAGTTGATAATAATAATAATAATAATAATAATATGATAATAATAATAATATAAATAATAATAATATAAATAATAATAATAATATGATAATAATAATAATAATAATAATAATATTAATAAAAATAATAATAATAATAATATGATAAACTCAATTAAAAAACTCTATTTTTAAAATCCTAACTTTTATAAACTTGGACAAAAAGGAGATATTAATTTTAATAGAAATTGCTTAATCGATAAGCTTTAATTTTATTAAATCACTTAAAATTGCTTAATTATATTGATTAAACAATAAATGATCAAATTTTATTAAATAATAAAATTTTCTAATTGAATTTACCACATTATTGATAAAATTATAAATTAATTATACTTTTTCATTATTCAATTATCTTGATAATTTAGATTTTATATTTTATTTACTTTTATTTAATTAATTCATAAATTATTATTCTTATTGTCTTTTTTACTCTTTAATAACACAATTAAAAATTCTATTATTAATAACGCCTAATATATTTATATTATACTTAATCTATAACTTTTTAGTTTTTATTCATATTTTTCTTAATCTTGTTCTGATTCAATTTTATCGGGTAAATCATCCATTATAATTTCTAAATTTTTTTCTTTAAAATAATTAAAACTAAACCCATTATTTTTTCTTAATTAAATTCTTCAAAATATCCTAATTTAGTAAATGGTTTTTTAAATAAATTATTATCATTTTTTCTCTCAACTAATTTTTGCCCTAAATTATACAATTTTTAATCTCCTAAAATTGATATAAAATAACCACATTTGACATAAACTAGATTATCGATATCTTTAGAATTTTATTATTTAATTTGATTTATTTTCTTAATTTTACTTTATCTATCTAATTATCTAAATTCAAGATTCTAATATTAGTTGTTTAAATCGTATTAAATTTCATCATTTTAGAAAACATCTTGAATACACTATTTTTCGATTTATTCTGATTCATAATTATTACATTTTTTTAAAACAGTATCCAATGTCTTTTTATTAATATATTATTTACATTTACTTAAATTTCTTTTTTTGCTGATGTAATGTGTTTTTTATTCTCATCATATTATAGATATTGTAATTCTTTTTCTCTGCTAAACTAATTATTACAACGTTTTGTATTCAAATTTCTTAAAACTAATATATATTATATTTACCAAGAGATTTACTACAATTTTATTTTACTAAATTCAAATATGCAATTGCTGATATACAACTTTAGTAATGCATTTGAAAATCTATGTTTTTGAAACGCTAACAAACTGGTATCTATTTTCCAGAATCTGCTAAAAACATTTTTTATTATTAAAATTAATATCGTAACTAATAATTATAATATATAATGGATCTTTTTCAATATATCATTAATTAT
>Ga0233399_1000824_pt1 | contig 11258 bp, 5 predicted proteins | sample 43DmetaG_FD_182698 | JGI IMG/M metagenome (GOLD analysis project Ga0233399, IMG submission 182698) | Seawater microbial communities from Monterey Bay, California, United States - 43D | ecosystem: Environmental > Aquatic > Marine > Coastal | place: USA: California | collected 2016-11-08 | reverse complement strand
AAATAAAAAAGTATTCTCATTTAATTATAATAAATTTGAAAAACATAATATTCACATTATATATAAATTAAATTTGATTAGATTTTATTTTATAAATAATTAAATTAGAATTATTAATTTTGAAGACAAATTAACATATTTAAATTCAATATTGATTTTATATTGAATTAAATTCTTGAATAGTATTTTCTGTGATTTTTTTTAGAATATCTTTTTATACAGCTTTTCTTAGGTTTTCTAAATACAAATTTTTTTCATAGTTAAATTGATTTTCATAACAATTTTCGCCTTGGATATCTTTATTTTGAATTAGGTTATTATTATTGCAGAATTTTTTAACTTAATCATAGACATAATAATTAGGTAGTTAAGCTTATATTGAAGTGTATATATCTTATTTGATAACATTATTTAAATATATTCTAAAATTTTAGAAAGCTAATTTTATAGCACTTTTTTAATTAAAATTTTCAATATCGATATTCTAATTGTATTATTCTAAACAGCATTTTATTATGTTTTCATTTAAACCTGTTAAATATGGTTCTAAATCTTTCAATTTATCACTATTTAAAATTGAGATATTTTTAATCTCTTTATTTTATTAAAACATTTAATATAATTAACAAAAATAGTTAAAATTATCTTATCTATTTATCAATTTTTCTAATATTTATAAAACTTATACAGATTTTTCACTATCTATTATTAATAAAATACACCTTTAATTAATTTTATATCCTCAATTTAAAGAATTATAGATTAACTTAAATCTTCAGTTTATTTTTCAATAATAATTTGTTTTTTTTGGAATAGAACTTGCATGTTTTTTTCAAGTGACATTAATTTTGCCTTTTCTCTTTAAGGATAAAATCCTTCATTTTTGATTTAATTGAATATTTACTAAAATACCAAATCAGTAATTTTATCTTCTTATATTTTATTTATCTATTATGAATTCTTTAATGAACTATTATTTAAATCTTATATTATTATATATAAATACTCTCTTAAAACTAACTATTATAAATACTATTCTATTATTTTTATTGAGATGATCTAAATGATGGCTATACACTTTATACTTATATTATAATACCTAGATAGTTCTTCAAAATCTTCTTGGTAATCGCTGTATTTATCACTATCTTACTTTTTTGCAAATTTATTTTCTGAAAAATCCATTGATTGCATTATTTCTGATTTTATTTCTGATTTTGCTAATGATTCTTAAAAATTCTCTTAAATTGATGATTTTAATGATGATTCTTTTAAATAATTTTACTATTTCTCTTAAAAAGATTATTAACTTTGTAATTTTTAATCACTAAATTTTGTATCTAAATTTAAACTAGATTTATCATTATTATAATATACTGAGTTTTTTTGATTTTTTTCTGGAGATAAATATCTAGATTTTGCAATATTAATATTACTAAAACTTTTATCATTTATTTCATTTTGAATCTAAGTATTATCATTTTTATTTTTTAGAATATTTTTAACTACAAAATTTTCTTATTCTTTTTATAATTCTTATTCTTTTTATAATTATTATTATTATTATAATCTTTATTCTTTTTACAAATCCTATTATTATAAGAATTTTTGATATTAAGGATCTTAAAAATTATACAATTATTTTTCTTATTTGACAACTTTCTAAAAATCTTATTTTTATAATTCAGGGACAAATTTTGGAGTATCAATTTTTGCATCATTTTTTTATACTAAATTTAAGAGCATTTACATCATCATCTCTTATTTTACATTAATTTAAGATATCATATCCATCATTTGATTATCTGGCTATTGAACTTATTAAATATTTTATTAAATATTTTAATTTTATTGTTCTTCATTAACATTTTAAAACCTATTTTATGTTACTTTTTCTATCATTTTTAATTTTTCATTAATACATTACAATTAGCCCATATTTTTCATTTCATATTCTAATTTATTACTATAATCATTTATATTTTATGTATTCAATGCTTAATTATACACAAGATATTCTGGACTATATTTGTAAGCAGTATTATTCATTTCTTTCAATGTTTATAGTAACTCACTATTTATTTAATATATTTCTAATTCCTCTTTTTTTATTTCTTCCAAATCTTACTTACTTATAAAATTATTATTCAATGGTTAATAATAATTTACACCATCATAATATGCTTCTTTTTATTAATTTCTATCAAAATTTTACTGATAAATTTCTATTTTTTATTAATAATTTTCTACATTTTTTTATTAATAATTTTCTAAATTTTATTATTTATTATAATCTTTATTAATAGACTGATCTTACTATATTTTATCTGATTTAGACATATTATGAAAAGATACAGATTTCTTGAACTTCTAACTCTATAATTTATCATTAGATTCTGATGCATATGAATCAAAATTTTCTTCATATCCAGTCTAATCTTTATTAAAATTAGATTCAGTCTATCTAAATTATTATATAATATATAATAATATTACATTTCCTCATTTATTGAATTTTATGAGTTTTGAATGATGCTTTCTTTTATTTCTGAGATGTTACTTTCTTTAATTTCTGAAAAATTAGATTTATAGATGCTTTCTTTTACTGATTCTCCAATTTTGCTTTATTTTATACTTTCATCTATACTATACTTGCTATCCATTTTACTTTCTTATATGCTCTCTTCTATACTACTTTGATGTTTTAATTTTTAATAGTTATATTTTTATTATGATTGATCATAAGAAATCATGCTCTCTTCTATACTACTTTGATGTTTTATTTTTTATGAGTTTTAAGTAATCTTTTATTATGATTGATCTTAAGAAAAAGATTCAAATTCATCTGAATAGTTAGAACTACTTTTATTTTCTTCTATCTATATATCAGATTTTATATTTTCATATTATAAATCTAAAACAATTTAATTTATCTAAGTTAAATTATTTTTTTTCATAAAAATCCCAATTATTCCTTTACTATTATTCGGAATCTAAAAATTTTTCTATTTATTCAATATCTAATTCTACAAATTTTATAATTTATCACTGGTTTAAATCAACTTCTTTACTTATAACTCTTAAACTTGTTCCACTAAATTAAAATTTATAATTCATATATAAATATTACCTTTTGTTTAATACTATTTTTTCTATTTTATTTATACTTATTTTCTTCTTTTAGGCATTAATTTCACTTGCATTCTAGCTTTATATCCTCTATAGAATTTTTGTATCTATATTGCTGATTAATTATATTTATTATTTTCCTTATATCCTGGAATTATTGTAAATTTTTATTATTTCTAATTAAAAAAATTAACAGTCTTTCCAGGGTCAATAAAATTCCCTAATCTTTATTATGTTCTTTATGCTTATTGCTCTATTTATTAATCTTAATAGTTTTATTAAGATTTTTCAAATTCATTTGTCAATTAATCCCTAATTTTTTTAAATTAATGATCTAACTAAGAATTGATTTAAATGTCCTATGTAGGAAACATATTTTTTGTAGGAACACGCAACATTTTAATTATAATAAATTATTTAAATTATCCACTTTTATAAAATAGTTTCAAAAAATTTAATAAAATTGAAAATTTTCATTTAATAGTAAATATTGAAAAGTATATTATATTGAATGAAAATTTATATAATATATTATATAAATTTTATAATCTTATATTAAAATAATTTAAAATGTCAGATGATTTAGATAGTTTAATGAATGAATTGAATAGTTAATTGAATGAGAAAATTACATAAAAATGTTCAGACTATATAGATGCATTTAAAGAGCTTCGTTATATGAAAAGAAATAAATGTGAATGTGGCAAAGCAATTCCAACTTTTGCATATTAGAATTAAAAAGCATAATATTGTAAAAATTGTAAATTATTTGGAATGGTAAATGTAAAAGATAAATTGTGTTTATGTGGAAAAACACCTTATTTTGGATATCCAGGTGATAAAATACCTTATTACTGTTCATAGTGCAAATTAGATAATATGATTAATATCAAAGATAAAAAGTAATATTTTATATATATTATAATATAAAAAGATTAGATGTGAATGTGGAAAATAAGCTTCATTCGGAGATCAAATTCTAAAAAAAAGAACCCATTGCAAAAATTGCAAATCAGATTAAATGATCAATCTTATTTACAAAAAAAGGTAAAAATAAGCAAAATATTAGGAAAATGTTATGAATTGTTTAAATAATGATTTTTTTTAATATTTCAGTTATTTTCATTATTATCCTAATCATCATCCGAAATTTTTTTATTACTTTATTAATCAGATAAAAGTTTCTTTAAATGATTTAATGATATCACATGCTAATAATTAGTTTATTTTAAAATTATATATAATATTTACTTTTTCACTATTTAAACTTAGATCTAATTTTTCTAATTCTTGTTTTGAAATTGAATTTTCTAATTTTGAGTTTTCTAATTTTGAGTTTTCTAATTTCGAATTTTCTAATTTCGAATTTTCTAATTCTTATTTAGAATTATCATTTATATGATTTAAGTCATTATCATTTTTCTATTATATATCTATAATGTTTTATTAAATATCGTCAGCATCAGAGTTATACTTTAAATTTATTAATTAAAATGAAAAATTATACTTCTAATTCTTAAAATGAGTCAGATTAACTTGCTACTTCATCTATTTAAAGATTATCTATATTCAATAGTTTTTTAAATTTTGTTAATTCTTAATTATTAGGACATTTATTTAAATTTTCTAATTATTAGATTTTAAATTTTAAATTCTATTATTCTATTTTATATTTATTTTCATTTTCTTAAAATTATATATTTTAGCTTGAAAAATATAATTCTTATTATTGTAATGTATTATTATATTAATCTGTTTTTTCTATTTAGCTTTCTAATTTACTATTGGATTCTTATAATAATTTTTCTAATTAATGAATTTTATCAAATGCTTCATTTATTTATTGATCGTCTTATTTTACTTAATATTTTTATAATATTTTTTAAAATATATCTTAAAGTATTTATTAGATATCTTCTTATTAAAAAATTTGTATGAATTCTTAAAATATACCTATTATAAACATAATTACTTTCGAATTCATATTGATTATTTTTGATTTTATTATTGATTTTCAATAATTAATCATAAAAATCAATTTTTAATTATTTATGTTTTAATTCGTCAATTTAATTTTATAATTATAATTTTTCATAATTAAACTATATCAAATAATTATACATTAGTTTTTTAAAGAGCTAAATTAGCAATTTTCATTTTATTTTATAAAGATATAACTTTTTATTATTCTAATTATTGTTTAAGTTCTTATATATTAACTTTTAAAAAGTTGTTTTCATTATTTAGATTATCTATAGTCATTTAATTTTTTTACTAATTTTTGGCTTTTTCAAGTTCATTTTCCATTTATTTACATTTTTATTACAGTTAATCGCAGGTTTTATTTTTTATTTCTAATAGCTAAATTAATCTATCAAGTTATTAAATATCACACTAATTATTTTAAAAATGTATACGCTTTATTTCATTTTGCAACATTCATTTGAATATAGGTTTTACATAATTTTACTATCATTATTATTTTCAATACTTTTAATTTAATCTTAGGTTAATGATTAATTAAGTCTATTCATTTATTATATTAAGTTAATTATTAAAATAATTAATGCATACAATAAATATAAAAAAAAATAATTATAATGGATGTTTTCCGCAAAGATACCAATATAAACTTAAATCTATCAATAAGTAATAAGAAATTTCTAAATAAAAATAAAATCAAACTTAAATTTACAATATATATAATGAAACGTCTAAGAATATCAATACTCATTTTTAAGATTATAATACGATTAAACCGTACTTCCCTAAATTAAAAGTTAAACAAAATATTAATTATGATCATAATTATTCATAAATCAACTTTTTTCAAAAAGAAAAACTAAATCAATATGAAAATGAAATTTCAAATTTCACAGGAATTTTAAAATCTGTAAAAATTAAAAGATAAAATAATTGATAAATTTCAGATTTTTTATAAATAATTTCAAATTAATTTAATTTAAGGTGAGTAGAACTCATTTTTTTTTAATTATTTTTAAGGCTTAAATATAACTTTTGGTCTTTGTGATATTTAATTTTCATATTAATTTTTAGGTGTTTTTGTTAAAAATTCAGAAAAAGTAATGTTACTATTTTAAAAAAAACTCTTATATTATTGTATTATATACCATTTATTATTGGTTTTAGCATATTTTTTCGATTAATAAAGCCATATTTTATACACTTAAATTATAATTTTCTATTTAATCTAATTTATCTCTATATTTCATCAATATACTATCTATTTCATCTGTGTCTATGAATAAATCTTATTATTTGTATTTAATATCAGTTTACATTGATTTCATTTTATCAATATAAGATGATGTTTTTTAATTTATTGTTTATAAAATATTCAAATTTCCTTAATATTAATCATCTATTTTTTATAATACTAATTATTTTTAATTTTATAGCTTTTATACATAAATTTAGTATTAATTCTCTATTTATTATTTTTAATTATTAATAGTCTCATCTACCTCTTATTTTCTAGATTCAACTAGACTTTTCACTTAATTAGTATTGTCTTATATTATTTATAGTTCATCTTAAAATTTCTAGATTTGATTTTCATCTTTTAAAGAACTTAAAGATAATGATGAATCATTTTATTTTTTTTTAGTAATTTCATTTTCTTTATCATCGTCTATATATAATTCATAAATTTTGACATTATTTTGAGCCAATTATATTGCACAAAATGAACAAAATATATTTTTTCCATTAGTTTTTTCATTTATTTCATAATATTTGGCCTTTTTTAATATTTTTATTTACTTTTTTATTAGAATGATTTATACATTTAAAACTAAATAACTATTTTGGAGTACATATATTGTTACTTAAATTGATTTTTTAAGTTAAATCATCTTTTTTTTAAGTAGATGTGTCTATTTTTTTATATTGAAATAGATTCAACACGTTTTTTATGCTTTTTATAGGCTTGGCGGGAGAACAGAAATCTTATAAAGTTTCATGCACTACACAATCCTCCTGTTTTTATATTTTAAAATATGAACTAGACATTTGAATTAACAGTTTATATTTAAAAGTTAAATATTAAATTTTAATAATTTTTTTAAATCATCTGATGTAATTCATAAAATGTTCTCTTTTATCTGTATTCTTCATTAAATGTTAATAAGAGACAAATTCTTTCGCTAATCCTACCAAATGTTCTTAGTCCCATTCTTACCAATTAGGTTACTCCATTTTTTAATATAGTGATTATAATTAGTCACTCATTTCACATACTTTAATGAAATCGTCTAGTTGTTTCTAATATTTCGCTCTATACTAATCATCTTTATATTGGTTATCTGCTTTCAAAGCTATTGCCAAAAATTTCAGAGCCGTTTCTTATATGCTTAAATTCAAATATTTATGTTTTTTTTTTCCTAATTAAGCTAATACCTAATTATTATTATTTCTACTTTCATACAAGTTTAACCCAAATTCATTTCTAAATATTATTCTATATCTTATGATTATTTAGCATATTATGGTCTCTTTTCTAATGGCAATTTAATTGGTAACACTATTTTACAAAAAATTTACCTGCATTGCAAAATTGATAAGGCTTTTCATAAAATTATTACAAATTGCATTATGATGCAAATTAGTATTTTGTATTCTAATATTCTAATTTGTAGAAACTTTTAAATATTTAAAAATTACTCATATCCTTTAATCAAATTTCCTTTTGTTAATTCAACTGTATCATAACCTTGATGAGACACTTAATTTGTTTCTAATAGTCTATTGATTGATAAATAATAGGGTCTAATCCAATTTTTACTAGCATTAAAATATATAAATGGATTCTTTAAAAACTCATTTTTCTTATCAATTGAATCAAATAAATGCAATTTTTGTAAATAATAAACTATTTTTCTTGATCTAATCTTCTATATCTTATTCAAATTTTCAGATTTTTAACTTACAGGGCAAAATAGATTAAATTAAGTATTCAAATTACTCAAAATCTATTATTTTTATAAATTGAAATAATCTAAACAAACTGGTTAAAAAGTAATTAATGATTATGCCTTTTAATAATTATTTTAATAATAATTTTAATAATTATTTTAGTAATAATATTAATTATAATTTGTATATAATTTGTTACCACTTACTATCTGCATTAAATTGTTTTAAATATAGCTTTTTAGCACAAATCAAAACATCCCCATTTCGATATTTTTTAATTTACAAGTACAACATTATTATATTTTGATACGAAAAAACATTATAATTTGATTAAATTTGTATAAAGAGCGTTTTATCTTTTACAAATGATATTTTAATTATATCCCATTTTAATTTGATCATATTCTTCTTTAACTTTTAAAATTGAGTTGAATTTTTCTTTTTTTTGATCTTCTTCTATTTCTTCTTCTTTTTCTGGTTTCACAATTTTTTCTAATAAATAATATTATTACATAATTTAATTATATGTTATTATTAAGAATAATCAACTCTTTTAATTATTTCCTTTTCATCCAAATAACTATAAAATACATTAGTAGGTATTATTTTAATATCCTCTAAAAGTTAGGCTTGTATTTGATTCAATGGGTATCCATCTAATACAAACCCATTTTAAATACAATCATCTTATTAAACTCTTTATTTAATAAGTCTAACTATAGTTTCATTATTAATTTATTCTCCATTTTTTAATGCCTCTAATAAATTATGACTATTCAATGAAAATGGGTCTTTATAACTTTCTCTTATCAAAGTAGATACTTTTATTCTTACTATTTTTAATTTAGATTCTAACATCTTACACAATGATGATTTACCAGTTTTACCTAATCCTATAACAAATATTTTAGGACTATAATTAACATCTAATGGTACTGTTTCTTTTTATAAAGATTTTATTGGATTCTACATTATTTTATTACACTCATCAGATGTTCCTGCATAATAAATTCTATCTTTATAAAGCAAAGGATATTATTTTTATTTAGTGTATAAATCTATCGGAGAATAGTCTTAATATCTACTTTTTTTATAATTAAATGATTTTTCGTATTACTTCAATTATTCTTCTGGAATTATATTTATTTATTTCTATTTTAATTTTTCTTCTCTTTTATATAGAATAGATTTTAAATTGTAGCATATTTCTTTGAAAACTTTATCTAATGGTTTATCTGCATCTATAGATATTATGTTTATTTTATTCTCTATAAATTAATCTTAGAGTTCATCTATTTTCGATTATTAAGCATCCCTAACAGCCTAAACTTTAGTAGTTTCCTCATCTATCATTTCTTACAAATTTGGCATTTCTGGATCTTCTTCCTCCTCTTAATTCTCTAACTCTTCAGGTAATTACTCTCCTTCTTCTAAAGCAGCTAATGCTTCTTATCTAGCTTGCTCTTTTTCTTTTTTTCTTAATTATTTTCTCTCTTCACATTTCTATTCCCATATTTACTCTATTTTTTTTCTATCAAAAACTCTAGTTAAGAATTCTTTTGTATTATTTTCTCCAATTTTAAGAACGATAACAACTTCTGGTAATTTTTTACTATCTTACATCAATTAAATCAATGAAGTTTATACTTAATCTTCCTCTACATCAAAATAATTTCCGTCTATTAAAACTTCATTAATATTTTGAAATATTGACCCAAATTATTCAATTTCATGTTTTTATCTATCAAAATCTTCTTTTTCATCTGTAATTTCAGCATCTTCTTATATATTTCCATCTTCATCTTTCTCTTCTGGTTTAAAACCTCTGTCCAATATTCTTTATTATTTTCTTATCTATTTTTTTTCTTTAATCAAAGATAAGAAATTTTCTTTCATTTTGAAAATAGGTAAATTATATTCTTTATTTAAATTTTTCAATTAAGTTGATACTCCACTACCATGTATTCCCATTATAAATATTCTTGGAGGAGGTGTATTAATTTCACTATTTAAATAATAATCTAGATTATCTTTAAATGTATTCATTTCTTGAGCTCCATAGAATCTATATCTTTTTTATTAAACTTATAATTCAAATTCTTCTTTTCCTAATAATTACCATTAATTTTAGAAATTAATTGGACAGAAATCAGCATAATTACCCCATGGTATATGCCCATACCCACTTTCAGGTAAATCAGCTGAAACTCTTATATTAGATTCTTCATCACATTTTACATAGAATGGATCAATTATATTTAACACTCTTTTTAAAACATCTTCTTTACTACCTCTAATTGACACTTCTTTAATTAGTTCTTCACCAAAAGCTTCTTTTACAACCAGTAAGTTTTTATCTGCTAATTCTAATTCTTATTCAATATTGCAAATAATATCATTTTATTTAATTCTAGGTATAATAATTGATCCAATTTCTCCTGGTAAATCTTCAGACAAACTTACACCATCAGATAAATATATAATTTTATCAAATACAAATCCTGATTCTTTTAATTCATTAATCTAAATTTCATTATTAAGATATCCTACAAATATATTTCCAGATATTTCTTATCCAGCAACATATCCTATATCTTTAAGTAAAAGATCCTCTATTGGAGCTTCTGTGGTTTCATCAACTTACTTTTTCTTCTTTTTATCTTTTAATTCTTATTTTCTTTTTTCTTCTAATTATTCTTCTGTAAGTTCTTCTTAGACAGGTATTTTTTTCATTAATTAGACTCCTAATTTAAAGAAAACCATAGGTAATACTGAATTCATTGATATACAATTTCCTTTTACTAATTCTTTAAATTCAGATTCACTTGGATGAATACTATCAACTCTAGGGTCAAAATTTGATGGTTAATGTTTATCTTATGTTTTTTATTTATCTAATATTTTAGACACTATTTCAACAGGATCTACTATTTTCCATCCGTATTTCTAATTAATCATTTTAGCTAATGTTTTTTTTCCTGATTATTTTGGACCAATTATAGCTAAATTATATTTTTAGGGCATTTTAGGTTTTAAATTTAAGTATTATTTAGGATTTGTCATAAAAGCTTTTTGATTTTCTTCGCTTGAAAATAAAAAGACTCTTCCAGCATAAGCACATGGGAATTCAGCTTTGCCCATTTTAAGTTTGCCATTGAAGAGTTAAACAGAATCTACTTATTAGAATACACTCC
>Ga0233399_1000817_pt1 | contig 11329 bp, 12 predicted proteins | sample 43DmetaG_FD_182698 | JGI IMG/M metagenome (GOLD analysis project Ga0233399, IMG submission 182698) | Seawater microbial communities from Monterey Bay, California, United States - 43D | ecosystem: Environmental > Aquatic > Marine > Coastal | place: USA: California | collected 2016-11-08 | reverse complement strand
AAGACTTTTGGAGAAATCTCTCAGAGAGATATCGTTATTCAAGCTTTTTCCAGACAGAAATTTATTGATCAATCTCAATCTCTTAATCTTATGGTCGGGCCAGAAGTTAAACCTAAAGAAGTAAGTGACTTGTTAATTTTTGGATGGGAATCTGGAGTAAAAACCTTCTATTACCAAAGGAGTGCAAATCCTGCACAAGAATTAAGTAGAAAAATCAATAATTGCACCTCTTGTGAAGGCTAATAGTTTTACAGAACAAGAAATTGCAGAATTAAAAGAAGACTCTTTGTCATCCATGAATCAGTGTCTTGCGGTTATTATCGAATCGCGAGACGCTATCATGGATGATCACAAATGGAGCAGAAATAAGAGGGTTGACGACAAACTCTTAGACCTATATTCTTCCCTTCGTTTGGTCTATAAAGATCTTATAAAATATAAAGATAGATTTTTAAATAATAAAAAATTAAATACTATTTTAAAAAACAAAGAAAGCTTTACTTCCGAATATTTAGTATGCTCAGCAATAATAGAAAGAATGCTTCAAGAGGCTAAACAATAGTTGGTTTTTCTAGCAATGGCAATATACTTTCTTATATGAAGAAAGTAATTATTACTGGCGTAACTGGACAGGTTGGATCTTATATGGTAGACTTCTTACTTAAGAATACCGATTATCAAATCTTTGGTGCAATTAGAAGGCTCAGCGTTCCAAACCATCAAAATATCAACCATATCGATAATGCTAGGTTTAAGTTGATAGAGATGGATTTAACTGATGAGCCTAGTATCTTTACATGCATTCATGATATAAAGCCAGATTACTTTATTAATTTTGCTGCAAATTCTTTCGTAGGTAATAGTTGGAAGATGCCAGTTAATCATTTTGATGTTAACGCTTTGGGCGTTATGCGTCAGCTAGAGGCGATCAGAAAATGTTGCCCCAATTGTCGTTATTATAACGCTGGATCTTCAGAAGAGTTTGGAGACGTTGTATATAGTCCTCAAGACCTTAGCCATCCATCAAGACCAAGAAGCCCTTACGGAGCGGCTAAAGTGGCAGATAGGCAGATCGTAAAGGTATGGAGAGAGTCTTATGACTTGTATGCTATTCAAGGTTACTTGTTTAACCATGAAAGTGAGCGCCGTGGCGAAGAGTTTGTTACAAGAAAAATTACAAAGGCTGTTGCTAGAATTAAAAAAGCTATTGAAAATGGAGAAGATTTTCAACCCCTGGAACTTGGTAATATGAATGCCAAAAGAGATTGGAGCCATGCAGAAGATTTTGTAGTGGCTGTTTGGCTTATGCTCAATCAAGACAATCCAAAGGATTACATTCTAGCGTCTGGTGAAACTCATACAGTTAGAGAGTTTGTCGAAAGGGCATTTATCTTTTCTAATATTAAAGTGGAAAATAGTAATTCTTTTAGATGGGAAGGCTCTGAAGAAAATGAAGTGCTTTACTACAATGATAAGGTTGTTGTTAAAGTTAATCCAGACTTTTATCGTCCAGCAGAGGTTGATCTTTTACTCGGAGATCCATCTGAAGCGAAAGAAAATCTGGGTTGGAAACAAAAAATTAGTTTCGATAACTTAATTGAAAGAATGATAAGGAGCGATATCAAAAAGTCTTGACTAATTCAAAGTTTATTTTAATATATTATGTATGCTGAAAAAAATCAGAGGAATATACAAAGGAACTATATCAAAAAAGGGAGAATATGGAGTGGCGCCAAAAATGCTTTTCATCGATCTTTATGCAGACGGCAATTTCTTGTGTAGCTCTTATGAATTTTCGCTATTAAAATGTTTCAAATCCTTAAACATCAAACCAAGCAACTTGATTGAGTTTGAGGCTACGATAGAAAATCAAGGAGGTCTAAAGATAAAAAGACCAAAGAGCGTAAACAAGATAGACTTGTCTTTTTTAGGAGAGTCATTTCAATACTGTTCAAATAAATTTATCAAAAAGAAAAAGGCTTTGTCTCGCGAAGAGACTAAGTCAGAAAAAATCGCTTTTATAAGGATGTACAATAACTATGGAGATGATTTTAATTTCTGGAAGTTCTTAACACTTGGCTTTGAGCTTAATTCTTTAAACTGGTTTTTGACCGAAAAGGGTGAAAAATTTGTTAGAGAAAATTTAAAGAAATATTATTATAATAATGTTGACATTCCAGAAATAAAGCCTAATTATATACTTGAAGATCATTTTATAGCAGAAAAGGTTGAAATTCAAAAACCCAAAACAATAATAGATTTTTTAAAATAATGGCAAAACAAAAGACAAAAGAGGGCATGGACCCCACATCTCAGTTAACTTCATTCTTGAAACAAAACAAGAATGATCACTTCAATTTTGAAGAGTCAGTTGACTTTAATGTCACTCAAGGTAGTCTACTCCTTGATCTCCACGTTGGTAAAATTACTCCAGGAATTATTCGACACACTGGAGTCAGTCGAGGAGGTAAGACTTCTCAAATGCTAGAGGATGTTAAAAACTTTCTTCATGGCGTAGAAGATGCGAGATGTGTTTGGGTGCTAGCCGAAGGTAGGCTAGGCAAGGAAACTAAAAAGCGTTCTGGGCTAAAGTTTGTTCACGACCCAGAGACATGGGAAGATGGAAGCGTTTTTGTTTTTGAGTGCCAAGTATACGAAGCCGTATTTGATCTCGTAAGAGAGCTTATTCGTAATAATCCAGAGAACAAGCGATATTTCTTCGTTATTGATTCTACAAACGGACTAAAGCGTAGAGAAGATCTTGAGAAGGCCTCTGGAGCCGTTGAGAAGGTCGCAGGAGCTGCTTTGATAACTTCTGACTTCCTTAGTCGCGTATCACTAGCTATGTCCAAATTCGGTCATGTGTGCGGTCTTATTGGGCAGGTTCGTTCTAATATCAAAATTAACCCATATGAAAAAGGAGCGCCACAATTATCAAGTGCTTCTGGCGGGGCGGCTCAAGATCACTACCCTACAATTTATCTTGAGTTTCAGCCGAAATACAAATCAGATTTGATTGGTGATCCAAATGATCCATCTGGTCATTGGTGTAAAGTTAACGTAATTAAAACAGATAAAGAAAAGACTCTATCTGTCAAATACCCAATCAAGTATAATTCTACTGGAACATCTGGAAGTGTCTGGGTTGAGTATGAAATTGCAAGCCTTATGATGGAATGGGGATTCGTTAAAAAGGCTGGTGCTTGGCTCTCCTTCAGTACGGAATTCTTAGAAGAGGCAAGGGAGAATGCTCTTATTCCAGAAGACTCTGAAGAATTTAAACTGCAAGGCGAGCAAAAACTAAGAGATTGGCTAGAAGAAAACGATACAGCCAAAAAGTTTTTGTTTGATAAGTTTCAATCCTTGCTATCTTGAAGATAAAGAATATTTTTGGAAAGCAGGTAAACAAATCTTTTGCAAAGAGTAAAATCGATTGGGATAGATCTATATCAAAACCTCAAAAAAGGGTCAAAGATATTGTAAAGCCTATTTGGTGTTTTCAGGATGTACATGAAGAACTTTATATACCGAATAGTAAGCTTAGAATTGATTTAATAAACTTTACAACTTCAACTGTAATTGAAGTTTCTCCAAAGCAGCATGATACTTATAATGATTTTTTTCATAAAGACAGGCAAACATTTTTAAGATCCTTAGAAAGAGATTTTAAAAAGATTGAATGGTGCGAAATGAATGAATTTCAATATATAGAAATAGACGAAACAATACTAAAACTAAACAATGAACAAATCTTTAATTTTATTAAGGATTCAATAGAAAGTGTATAATATTATTATGGAAGATAAGAAGTTGATCAAGGATTGCATCGATCTTTACAAGGATGGTTGCAGTAGAATGGAAGTAGCTAGACATATTATGTCTGAAACAGGATTAAAAGAAACCGCTTCTAGAGTTAGAGCTAAAAAGATATGGGATGAAAATTTCGATACAGATTATGCTCCACAACCAAGTAGAAATGACGATGCTATTAAGCCCGAAAAAGCTACTTTTGATGAAAAGAAAGATTCTGCCACAGCAGAGTCTAAGTCTTCTAATATTAGAACTCTTGAAGATCTAGTTAAGGTATGCAAAATTGACTTAGACATTTGGGAAATTGAAAGGTATATAGTAAATAAATGGGAGGTTGCAGCTAAAGGCAATGATGGGGAGATGAAGCACTCTCCGCTCTATCAAGTAAAGGCTTGGCTAAAGAAGAAGGAAATTGTAAATGCCAAAGAAGTAATTGACTTCTTCAAGCGGGAATTGGGCAACATCTCCAGACCAGTACAACAAAGAAATTCCTCTGGACAGCATATTTACGAAATTTCAATCCCAGACCTTCATCTAAGCAAACTATGCTGGGGTAAAGAAACTGGATATGAAGACTACGACATCAAGATCGCTAGCAACCTATTTAAGGAGGCTATGCACTATCTAATCTCTAAAGTCGATCTTAAATCAATTGACAGAGTTGTTCTTCCTGTTGGTAATGATTTTTTCAATTCAGAAGGTCTCTCTGGAATGACTACAAAGGGAACTAGGCAAGATGATGATTCTAGGTGGCCAAAATCTTTCCAAGTTGGTTGCAATTTAATTGCAGAAGTTGTTGACGAGCTTTCAAAAAAAGTAAATGTAGACATAGTTATTGTGCCAGGAAATCATGACTTTGAAAGATGTTTTTATCTTGGAGAATTTTTGGGTGCTTGGTATCGAAACAATGATGCTGTAAATATTGATAATTCTCCTACTTCCAGAAAGTATGTCACCTTTGGAAATAATTTAATTTTGTTTACTCATGGTAACGAAGAAAAAGCAGCTAATCTTCCGCTTCTAATGGCGACAGAAAATGCAAATTTCTCGAAGTGTAAGTTTAGGACAGCGCACCTTGGTCATTTTCATGGCGCAGAAATGAAAGAGTATAATGGTGTTAAGGTCAGAATACTTCCCTCTCTTTGCGCTCCAGATGCTTGGCACTCAAACAAGGGTTATGTAGGCAATGTGCGTTCGGCTACCGCTTTTCTTTATGAAGAGTCTCTTGGAGAAGTAGCTAACTTTTATTACAACATCTAAAAGCGATCCTATCGTTTCTGCTCCCGATTACTGCTTTCAGTTTTCGGGAGTTTTTATTTGACACCTTTAGTAAAACATCTATATTTAGTTTTAATGAAAAACATAGAGCTTCCCAAGAACAAAGTATTAGAACGTAAGTTTGTATCTGGATTGATATACAACTCAGACAACGTATGGGACGAATTTTCTGAATTCATCAGTGAAGAGGATTTTAAAGATACTGATTCAAGGTCACTGTTTCGTATCTGCAAGAGTCTATTAGAAGAAGGACTTTCGCTTGATGCTGCGATTATATCCGCTAGATGCAAAAGTAGCGGTATAAGTCTACTGTCTGGCAACGTAGAAGAGTTTATTGACAATATGTTGCTAACTCCTCTATCCGAAAAGGCGACCGTTGACGCCGCGAAGGAGCTAGTTATCTTACGTATTAAGAGAAATGTAATTGTAAACTCAAATGAAATCGCAGAGATAGCTTCAGAATACAGCGGAAGCAATCTATCAGAATTCATGTCCTCTATTGAGAATAAGTTCTCTGAGAATGGTGAAAATGTTATAAGCAAGAATGAGCCGATAAATATCGCTTCGGTTGCTTACAATCTTGTAGAAGCGACTCTACACGATGACAAAGCTAATTATATTATCAAAACTCCTTGGCCAACATTCAACGAAGCTTTTAGTGGTTTTCGACCAAAAGATAGCTACTGTTTTGCTGGCAGACCTTCCCATGGTAAATCTGGCGCTTTACTTAGTTTAGCACAACAATGTGCAAACCAGATTGAAGAAAACTTTGTTGACGGCAAGAAGCTTCCAGTTTTATACTTAGATACAGAGATGGAGCATAAGGAGCAGGCATTGCGCTGGGCTGCTCTTGTTGCAGATGTAGACCCATATCTTATTGAAAGTGGAGAATGGGCTAAGAATAAAGATGCTGTTAATAAAATTAGAACAGTTCTTAAGTCTAGTTCCTCTACTGATAACTTTCACCATGTTTATATTCCAGGAATGAATGCAATTGAGATTCGCTCTATTTTTCGTAGGTGGATACGTAAATACGTTGGTAAAGATAATCCTGCTATTGTAGTGTTTGACTATCTTAAAATCACTGGAGATGGATTGGCTAATCCCAAACACGCTCGATTCGATATTGCTAGAACTCTAGACATCCTTAAAGATGATATCAAAGAAAACTCTAATGCGACATTCCTTTTTGGCGCTCAAAGAAACAGACATGGAGAAGATGATGATTCTTCTCTTGCGGAAAGTGACTACATTCAACAGCTTTCTACTTTTGTTGGGCTAATCAAAAAGAAAACTATGGATGAAAAAGCTGAACAACCAGTTGAACGATTTGGAACTCATGCTCTTATACCTGTCAAATTTAGAAAGTTGGGCAAAGACGGATGGAAGTTCGAAAATCCAGTAAAAATAAATAATAAATATTGCTCTAATTGGATCAACCTCAACTTCAATAACTTTAGATTTGAAGATGGTGGAGACGGAAGGGCTGTACAAGAATATCTTGAGCTACTAGCTGATGGTGGACCAAGCAATGAAAACTCAACCAGAGAAGCCATACTTTGAACTCGGTAAAAGAAATATTAGATGAGATAGGGGTAAAAGTTACCAGCGTCAATGACTCTGGCTTTGCTCAGTTTTGCCCAATATATAGAAATAGTGATAACCCTACTGGAGCTTCAATTAATTTGAAGAATGGTTGGACTACCGATTGGTCAATAAATGAAAACTTCCCTATTGAGATACTGATTGAAAAGATGACTGGCAAAAAGCCAGACAAAGCGGTTATAAATAAAATCGCTTCTTTGGATCTAGATATCATAAATGACGAAAATGAAGTAAAGTATTGGTCTAAAGATTCTTTGTTACATCTCCTACCAGAACACTCTTATTGGATAAATAGAGGAGTGTCAAAAGACACTTTAGATTTCTTTCAGGGCGGCGTTTCTCATAGCGGGAAATTGTATCAGAGATATGTCTGGCCAGTTTTCGATAGACATCAAAGAATTGTAGGGTTTACTGGAAGAGATTTGACTGGGGAACATGATATAAAATATAAACACGAAGGAAAATCTACAAACTTCTTATTTGGTCTTTACAACAAAAAGGATGATCAGTTTCCTATTTTGAAATCTATTTTAAAAAATTCCCATTTAATCCTTGTAGAAGGCCCAAGTGACAGTGTGGCTTGCTATGACGAAGGAGTTACTAATGTATTGCCAACTATGGGTCTAAATATCAGTAAGCCTATGATGTCTTTTATATTAGGTATTAACCCTAGCTTAATAACTATATGCTACAATAAAGATGATAAATTTAATGGTCAAAATGCAGCAGTAAAAAATTATACAAGATTGTTTGAATATTTTGAGCCTCATAATTTAGAAATAAAAACTCCCACAGAAAATGATCTGTCTGACGACAAAAGCAATATAAAAAACTTTTTTAACTCAGAGCCAGACGATATAATAACTTTGTTCAGAGAAAAATATATTCGATCAAAATCAGATAGTAAACAAAAAATGACTCAAAAAGAAATAAACGTAGGAAAGGTTCTCGCAAATGGATAAACCAACAAAACATGTGTTAAGTGCCTCTAAGATTGAAACATATCAAAAATGCAGTCTGGTTTACTACGCCAAGTATCTCAATAAAACTCCAGACAAAGAAAACTATGGAGCGTTAAGAGGAACTATATGCCACGATATTTTTGAAATGCTTATCGAAGAGAAGCACAAGAAGCGAGTTAATAAAATCCTAGAAGAAGGCTCTATACTAAAAGATAAGGATCTTATAGACACTATTAACTCCATGATGTCAGGCTTTAACATGGAGGAGCTTGATGATAAGGGTCAGAATAATTTTGAAATGATCTGCGAAATGATTTTTGTAGGATTGAATTATGATTTCTATTGCAAGGGCTATAAGGTTGATTATGAAAACTTAGAGACAATGTTTTATCTAAAGGGTACTGATGATCAGCCTTATGAATTAAGAGGAAAAATTGATAAACCTTCCAGTCGCGGCAAAAAGTACAGAATCGTAGATTATAAATCTTCTGCTCAAAAAAAACAAGATGTAGAATTAGAGTTTAGTGTCCAAGCATTGTCATATATTCTTTGGGCTAAGAAGGCTAAGAATATGACGGCATTTGTTGAGTTCGTTTTTCTTAGATTTCCAGACAAGCCAGATCAAAGAGTAGAAGTTACTGATGAAGTTTTAGAAGGTTTTGAATCTTGGCTCTCTGACTTATATGTATATCTAAGAGATTTTGACGAGCTGAATATGTATGATAATATGGCGGCAGACAAAGGTTATCCAAAGGATGGTACTTTTTCTGGATCTATTGTATGTGGCTACGGAAAATATCCAGGACATTCATATTCGGACACTCATAAAAATGTAGAAAAAAGAGGCAAACCATACTATGTATGTTCTGAAAAGTGGCCATACGATTACTGGGTGTTAAAAGATGAAGAAGGAAAAATTATAAAAAGCACAAGAGATAAAGATGATTTTAAAGACAAAGATCAGAATCTCGTAGAAAAGAAATCTTGGGAAGGGTGTCCAAAATTTACAAATTCTGTTGAATTTTTAGAATGGAAAGGAAGTCAGTGATTTTAGTTCTTGGAGAGTTAATACAAGACGAATTTATTTATTGCTCAGCCGATAGACTTTCTCCAGAAGCTTGCTGTCCAGTAGTAAAAGAATTGTTTAGAGAAAATAATGAAGGGGGTGCTGCCAATGTAGTTAATAATCTAAAATCTTTAGGTTGTAAAGACGTTGTATTTCTTCACCAAGACAATAAAATTGTTAAAACTAGATATGTTCATAAAAGCTCTGGACATCATATCGTTAGAATTGACGAAGAGAAGCCTTGCAAACCTCTTAATATTGATCGCTTAATTCAATCATTTGATTTAAATATAGAAGATGTACAAATGATTGTAATTTCTGACTACTGCAAGGGTTTTATTACTGAAAAGCTTATATCGGATATCAAAAATACCTTCTCCTGCCAGATTATTATTGATACAAAGAAAAAAGCTGGGAGTTGGATAAAAGATGTAGATTTTATAAAAATTAATAAAAAAGAATTTAATGAAAATTTTCTTCCTTATAATATAAGGAACGAATTAGGTCAATTGCTCAAAAAGACGAATCTATTCGTTACATTAGGTGAGAAAGGAGTTTACTACTTTAATACTGACTCTACCATTAAAACAAAAGAGGTCGAAGCTAACTGCGTATCTGGTGCTGGTGATAGCTATTTAGCTGGCTTTGTCACTGAATACTTACGCTGCGGCAATATCAATAATAGTCTTTCATTCGCAAACAAGGTTGCGTCTATAGCTGTATCAAAAAGAGGAGTAGTTTCTGTTTCGGAGGCAGAAGTAAATGACCTATAAACCCGTCATAGGTTTTATAGCAGGATGTTTTGATGGATTCCATGAAGGTCATCAATACATCCTAAAGACTGCAATCGAAAAATGCGATGTGCTTCACGTTGCTCTTAATTCTGATCGATATATCATAAAAAACAAAAGGCATTTACTTTCTTGTCTTGACGATAGAAAGAAAAAGGTCAGGAATTTTGGAGTAAATGAAATTCACTCCTTCATAGAAGATACTCCGATAAATTTAATTAATAAAATTAAACCAAAGATAATATTCGTTGGAGACGATTATGAAGCAGAAAACGTAGTCGGGTATGAAGAGTGCAAATATTGGGGAGGCAAGGTAGAAATTATACAGAGAATTCCTGGTTTTTCTAGCACAAAAATAAGAAACAAAAAAACTTGACATTTTATAACTTTGTCCTATGATAGGACATCTAACAATAATAAACAAATAATAATACAAAGTTATGGCACTAAATAAACAAACTAAATCATCTACCTATCTGACAGTAGTCGGTGGGAAGATTTCACAACGTGTTCCAGAAGGAACAGAAGGAGCAGTAGCTCGTACCCTCAAGAATGGACCTAATGAAGGTTCTGAAGTGTATGAGCTTCAGTATGGCAGCGTTTCTGGCAAGATTGTCGGCGGCTCTGTTGATAGTGGTGATTATGGAGATCAAATTTCCATCGAGATTCAAGACGGTAAAGAGTCTTATATCTTAAAGCTACCTTGGAATTCAAAGCTTCGGGATGCGTTTGTTAAACGCGCTCCGAATATTGACTGCTCTAAGCAGATTGAAATCATCTGCTTCCCAGACAAGCAAGATAAAAGTCCCGTAATGTTAATTAAGCAAAATGGAAGTTTTGTAAAATTCGCATATACAAAGGAGAATCCAAATGGGCTTCCTGCTCCAGTCAAGAAAGTTGTGCGCGGCAAAGAGGAATGGGACTGGTCTGAACCAGAAACATTTATGTGGGATGTTGCATCTTCTTTCTTTGAGCAGTTCGAAGGAAATGATAAGCCAGCATACCAAGATGAAAAAGGTGAAGAAGAACCAGATCAATTTGGCGGATCAAGTGATCCTCTATCTTCTGATGATGATGTTCCTTTTTAAGAAGTCTGAAATAAAATAAAAGTTAGCCAGTCATCGAAAGATGGCTGGCTTTTTTATTGCTAAATTAATCTTATTATCTATAATTTAAAAATGAAGAAGATTGTATTCTTAACTAACGCCCTGTTTATTAAAACTGGATTATCCAGAAATTTAAAAGCAATATTAAAAGAAATTTATCCTTTGGATAAATATGAAATCGTACATTATTGCTCTGGAGTAAGCGAGAGCGATCCAAACTTAGATAAATATCCTTGGAAGACAATTGGATCTATTCCAAGCAATCCGCTGGATATTCAGAAGATACAGTCTGATCCTCACCTTTCTCGCATGGCTTCATATGGAGGATATAGAGTAGAGCAAGTTATTAAAGATGAGAAGCCCGACATCTTATGGTGTTCTGATGATATTTGGTCTTTTCCCCCAGATAAATTTTGTGATACGAAGTGGGGTAAACATCTTAATTTGATAAGCCATATTACCATAGACTCAATTCCGATTTTACCAGAAGCCATTCAGCAAGCTAAGAACTCTAACTTCTATTCTTGGGCTAGTTTTGGAGAAAATGAAATTAGAAAAGCTTTTGAGAAGGAAGATTTTACTCCTGAATATAAGCTAGGTACTGTTAACGGTGCTGTAGACTCTGAATGCTACAAGCCTATCTCTAAATTAGAAAAAGATGAGTTGAGAAAAAAGTTTAATATAGATAAAGATACAACTTTATTCTTCTAT
>Ga0233399_1000814_pt1 | contig 11350 bp, 8 predicted proteins | sample 43DmetaG_FD_182698 | JGI IMG/M metagenome (GOLD analysis project Ga0233399, IMG submission 182698) | Seawater microbial communities from Monterey Bay, California, United States - 43D | ecosystem: Environmental > Aquatic > Marine > Coastal | place: USA: California | collected 2016-11-08 | reverse complement strand
CGCTTTATTTCGATCGCTTGTAACTGAAAAGAAGTTGAAAAGTATACTTTCCGGAGTTGATGTAAAGGACAATAGTTTTTTTAAATTATTCTCCGAAGATTTGACGACAGCAGGGTTTACCTTAACACTCATGGAAGGTCGTACCTCACAACTCAATCAAGTATTGGATGACATAAAAATAGCTTTTGAAACTTCTTTTGACACGAACAATTACAAACTTAAGATTAATGGATTTGCAGTCGTTTTTGCTCAGTTAAATAGTTTTATTCTAGAAACTCAATTCAAATCCTTTTTTGCAGCTTTTTTTGTGGCATTTATGTGCTTGCTAATTTTTATAAAAAACCTACGCACTACGATTTTGATATTGATTCCTAACTTATTACCACTAACAATTTTAGCGATATTGATGAGCATTTTAGACATCCCGCTAGATGTTACTACAGCAATGATTACGCCAATTATGTTAGGGATTGCAATGGATGACACAATTCATTTGGTTTATAAATATCGAAAAAGCAACCAAGTTCAGGGTTCAGCTGAAAAGCGGATGAATAGCGCGATGCATTACACAGGAACTGCTTTATTTTCAACTACAATTGCACTGGTTGCTGGCTTTTTAATTATTGCCTCGAGCGCTGTTCCTTCAGTCAGAGATTTTGGATTGCTTTGTGCGGTAACAGTAGCGGTTGCTCTGGTTACAGATATCTTTTATTTACCTGCTTTATTGAAGAAATTTGACAACTAATTTGTCAATTTTTTTGAAAAGATAGAATGTCCTCCCCAAAATAGTTCGACTTTACTCGCCTCTACTCCACGACGAAGCGACCTGGCTTGCTTGCGCAGATTTTTTATTTTTAAGACCGCTGCTCTGAAAGATCAGCGTCAGGACATTTCCTAAGCGGGAGGCTAGAGAAAAACCAAAGGGTATTCTCGGCTAATTGAACTATAGGCTAATTCTTTCTGTTTTTTTCTCACCGTTTTCAAAGAGGTGTAATAACTCCCATTCACAAAGTAATCAAGGGCTTTACCCTCTTCTTACTGTACAAGAAAACCATTTCATCTAAATAGAGATTTTTTACTTCTGTTGATTATTTTTCATTTGTAAATTTAATGGGTGAAGAGAATAAAACTCCCCTGTTTTCAGGGATAAAAAAACCCCATTTTCAGGGATTGACATAGATTAAATTTCGTTGTATGTTTGAAATAAAAAAACGGTAAAAGATGGGTTTACACCCCAAGCTTCGGATCATGTGAAAGTTGAAACCGAAATAAAACAAAAAGTAAACCGAAAAAGCGGACATCGAAACCGTATAAAAAAATACAACCCTTTGGAGTTTCTAAAAAAATTAAAAAAGAAAATCCCCTAAAAAATACAAATTATGAAAAAAGGTATAAATAAATTTGCAAAAGGAGTGTTTGCAATATTTACAATTAAATTATTATTCTTTGGTATCGTTTTTTTAAATCAAGCTTGTCAAAACGAGGATACCATAGAGTTAAGTCAAGAACAAGCGCTTGCAAACTTTGAACAAAAGTTAGAATTAATAAAACCTAAAATAAATAGTATTCTAGAAAGAAATAATTATTTATTAAAAAATAGTATCCAAGCCAAAAATACCAATGTTCAGCTAAAAAAGGAAATAACCAATGCGATGTCTCCTTTAGTAGATAGTTCAATAAAGTTATTTAAAACTTTTGATTATAATACCAATGATATATCAAATACTTTTGGAAATCAAACAGATTCTAGAATAGCTCTTCTAGGTATATTAGTCTACAGTGCAGAAAAAGCAGAAATTAATCAATCGTTAGCATACAATAATACATTTAATTTCTTCGGTGAAAAAATGTATGCAACGACTTCTTATGCACATGGTATGCCAGAGTGGGTTAAATGTGCTATTGAAGCTATCGGATTCGATATTTTCATTTCAGCAGGTAGTTATGGTTGGAAAAAAGCAATGAAAAAAGGATGGAAAAAGGCTCTTGTAAAAATTGGATCTAGGTTTTTAGGTCCAATCGGCGTTGCTTCTGCAGTTGCAGAATTTTCTTGGTGTATGTATACCTCTTAAATTAAACTAAATATGAAAAATATACAAATATTAATTTTTAGTGTTTTACAAATTATAATACTGTATGTAGTAATTAAGGAAAGTAAATCCATTTATAAATCTTATGTAAATAAAGAACTTAAATTAAATCATTTTTTGTTTTTTATCATTATTTCAATTAGTCTTTCTTTCTATTTTGTAAGAAACATAATTCGTTTAGCTAACCTAGAATAAATGTAAACAACAATCTCTATGTTATTAGATGGTTTGTAATATGATAACCTTTCTTTTTAAAACGGCTTCCTTAATCAAAAAGAAGCCGTTTTTATTTTGGTTGAGGTTGTAAGGCTGTGAAACTATCATTCAAAAGTTTTTTCTCACCGTTTTCAAAGAGGTATAAAAAATCCCATTTACAAAGTAATCAAGGACTTTACCTTCTTCTTACCGTATAAGAAAACCATTTCATCTAAATAGAGATTCTTTACCTCTATTGACTGTTTTTCATTCGTAAATTTAATGGGTAAAGAGAAAGGCGTTACACAAAATTGGCTCGCTGAAAAGCTTGGGAAAAGCTATAATATGGTCAATGGGTATGTTCAAAATCGGCAACAACCTCGCATAGAGATACTTTTTAAAATTGCAAAACTACTCAATATTGATCCTAAAGAATTAATTCAATCTGACAATGAATAAAAAAGACCTATCAGAATCAGACATAAAAGCAAAGTTCATCACACCTGCCATTACTGGTGCAGGTTGGGATGAGCAAACTCAACTTAGGCGAGAAATCTTTTTTACGGATGGCAGAATCTATGTGAAAGGAAGAATGACAGCCAGAGGTAAAAGAAAATTTGCCGACTACATTCTGTTCTACAAACCCAATGTGCCCATTGTAGTTATTGAAGCAAAAGACAACAAACATTCTGTTAGAGGCGGAATTCAACAAGCACTCGGTTACGCAAATACACTGGATATTCCTTTTGTATTTAGTAGTAACGGAGATGGATTCTATTTCCATGATAAAACTGCAACAGACGGTGTAATTGAGAAAGAGCTTTCACTTGAAGAATTTCCGAATCCTGAATTATTATGGGCGAAATACAAAAAATATAAGGGTATAGATGCTCCTGAAGTTGCAGAAGTAATCACACAAGATTTCTATCAAGATGGTTCAGGAAGATCTCCAAGATATTATCAGCAAAATGCTGTAAATAGAACAATTGAAGCTGTTGCCAAAAAGCAAGACCGAATCCTTTTGGTTATGGCAACTGGTACAGGAAAAACATATACCGCTTTTCAGTTCATTTATAGACTTTGGAAAAGTGGAGCTAAAAAGAGAATTCTCTTTTTAGCGGATAGAACTGCCTTAATTGACCAAACTGCAAGAGGTGATTTCAGGCATTTCAAAGATGCAATGACCATCATCAAACATAAAAAAATTGATACTGCTTACAATGTTTATCTAGCATTATATCAAGGTTTATCAGATATCCAAGGAGCTGATGCTTATAAACAATTTAGCCCTGACTTTTTTGACTTGGTAGTTATTGATGAGTGCCATAGAGGAAGTGCAAAAAAAGATAATGCTTGGCGAGAAATACTTCGTTATTTCAATACGGCTACCCATATTGGTATGACCGCAACGCCAAAAGAAACAGACAAGGTTTCCAATATTGAATATTTCGGTGACCCAATCTATACCTACTCTCTGAAACAAGGAATAGATGATGGTTTTCTTGCGCCTTACAAGGTCGTAAAAGTGACTTTGGATATAGATGCAAAAGGATGGCGCCCACCAAAAGGATATATTGACAAAGACGGAAATCCAGTAGAAGAGAGAAACTACAATCGTACAGATTTTGACAGAAATATAATAGTTGAAGAACGTAGAAAAATTGTTGCTGCCAAAATCACGGAATTTTTAAAAGGATACGACCGATTTGCAAAGAGTATAGTTTTCTGCATTGACATAGAGCATGCTGAAGGCATGAGAACAGCCTTGGCTAACGCCAATGCTGATTTAGTTGCTCATAACAGCAAATACATCATGCAAATTACTGGTGACAATCGAGAAGGGAAACGTGAATTAGACAATTTTATCAACCCTATTGAAAAATATCCTGTCATCGCTACAACCTCAAAATTAATGACTACTGGCGTTGATGCTCAAACTTGTAAGTTAATTATCCTCGACAGTAATATTAGCTCAATGACCGAGTTCAAACAAATTATTGGTAGAGGTACGAGAATAAAAGAAGAATACGGGAAATCCTACTTCACTATCATAGATTTTAGAAATGTAACCAACTTATTTGCTGACCCTGATTTTGATGGTGACCCAGTAATGATAAAGCAAGTTGGTGAGGAGGATGATTTAACAGGAACAGAGGAAGAAACTACAGATGATACAATCACTGATGTTGATGGTGAAGAAGTAGATTTCCCTGAAACACCAGACCATCCAGAAATAGAAGGTGGTGGTGATATTGTTGAAGAACCAAGAGTTAAAATCCGTGTAGACGGTGTTCAAGTGAAAATTGTAAATGAGCGTGTTCAGTATTTAGGAGCAGACGGTAAAATCATCACTGAAAGCTTAAAAGACTACACAAAGAAAAACATTACGGAACATTTTCAAACCATTGATGATTTCTTAAATCGTTGGAATAAATCCGACAAGAAGAAAGCAATTGTTGACGAACTTGAAGAACAAGGTGTGTTTTTTGAAGCATTGAAAGAAGAAGTTGGGAAAGATTTTGATCCTTTTGATTTGATATGTCACATTGCTTTTGAGTCCAAACCACTAACTCGAAAAGAACGAGCAAATAATGTGAAGAAACGAAACTACTTCACTAAATATGGCGAAAAGGCACAAGCAGTGATTAACAGCCTTCTTGACAAATACACGGATGATGGGTTGTTAACTATCGAAAGTACAGAGGTTTTAAAACTTGACCCCTTGAATAAGTTAGGTACGCCAATAGAATTGGTAAAAGCTTTTGGTGGTAAGCCACAATACACGGCAGCACTAAAAGAATTAGAAAACGAATTATACAAAACAGCATAAATGGCAAACGTAAGCGCTGTAGTAAGCAGCATTAGAAATATTATGCGTCAAGACAGAGGAATCTCTGGAGACGCACAACGATTAGAGCAATTGGGATGGATGTTGTTCTTGAAAATTATTGATGATAAAGACCAAGAGCTTGAAATACTAAAAGACAATTACGTTTCCGTAGTTCCTGAACAATTTCAATGGAGAACTTGGGCATCAGACCCAGAAGGAATTACTGGTGATGAATTGTTAGAGTTTATAGACAGTAATTCTGAAAGTAATAGAGGTCTTTTTGCTTCATTAAGAAACCTAACAAGTATTACAAATCCTAAAAGAGCTTCAATTGTAAAAGAAGTTTTTGACGGTTCCAATAATTACATGAAGTCTGGTTATGAGATGCGTAAAGTCATCAATAAACTAAATGAGGTTGACTTCAATAATTCTGATGACAAACATGTATTTGGCGACATCTATGAGAGCATTCTTGTTGAGCTACGTGATGCTGGGAATAAAGGAGAATACTATACTCCAAGAGCTGTAACACAGCTTATGACTCAAATGATTGATCCAAAGTTGGGTGATAAAGTTCTTGATCCTGCAGCTGGAACTGGTGGTTTCTTAACGGCTGCTATTGACCATGTACGTGACCATTATGTAAACACGGTAGATGATGAACACATTCTACAAAACAATATTACTGGTTGGGAATTAAAACCTGTGGCTTATGTTTTGGGCTTGACCAATTTGATTTTGCACGAGATGGATGTACCTGACTACCACTACATGGATAGTTTGAAGAAAGAATACAACTCTATTGGCAAGAAAGACCAAGTTGATGTTATTCTTGCTAATCCTCCATTTGGAGCAAGCATAGCTGATGGTGTGGAAACCAACTTCCCTGTAACCTACCGTTGTAAAGAATCTGCCGATTTGTTTGTGATATTGATGCTGCAGTTATTAAAACCTAATGGTAGGTGTGCAATGGTATTACCTGATGGTTCAATCACTGGAGATGGAGTTAAAGCACGTATACGTGAAAAACTTTTGACAGAAAATAATTTACACACCATAGTGAGACTGCCACAAACAACCTTCTTCCCTGCTACCGTTAGTACCAACTTGTTGTTTTTTGAAAAAGGGAGTAAGACCAAAGATATTTGGTATTACGAACACAAATTACCTGAAGGTCAAAAATCTTATTCCAAAACAAAACCTATTCAGTTCAATGAGTTTCAACCCATAATAGATTGGTGGAATAATAGAGAAGAAAATGATCAAGCATGGAAAGTAAATGTAAAAGATTTAAAAGATTGGGATTTAGATATTAAGAATCCTATTCAAGCCGAGGAAGAAAGGTTATTGTCTACGGAAGAGGCACTTGACGCAATAGTTAATTCTATCAGCAACAGTCAAAATTATATTAGTGATTTAAAAGAAATGCTAAAATAATTATGAGCAGAGAATTTAAAATTAGTGACTTTCTAAAGCGCATAAAAAATCAAATCATTATTGATGACTCCACAACCTATAAACGAGTTACGATTTCAGGTAACCATAAAGGAGTTTCACTTAGAGATGAGGTTTTAGGCTCTAAAATCGGCACAAAAAAACAGTTTACAATCAAAGGTGGCGATTTTATTCTGTCAAAAATTGATGCAAGAAATGGAGCTTTTGGGATTATACCTGAAGAATTAAACAAAGCTATAATAACGGGGAATTTTTGGACGTATTCAGTTGATACGAATTTGATAGATTCTGAGTGGTTCTTTTATTTTACTCACTCCTACAATTTCATTCAAATTTGTATTGAATCAAGCACAGGCTCAACACATAGAAAGTATTTAGATGAAAAAGTATTCTTAAACCATAAAATTATTCTTCCAGAAATTGAAGAGCAAAAAGAAATGGTAAAGAGATATAAGAGCAGTTCAGCAATATCTAACAATTTAACAACCGAAATCAAAAGTCAAAAGAAACACCTGTCTAATCTCAAACAATCCATTCTTCAAGAAGCTATACAAGGAAAATTAACAGCAGATTGGCGAAAACAAAACCCAAATACAGAGCCTGCCAGCGAGATACTAAATCGCATAAAATCAGTGAGAGCACAATTAATTAAGGACAAAAAGATTAAAAAGGAAAAGACACTACCTGAGATTACTAAAGATGAGATCCCTTTTGATTTACCAACTAACTGGGTTTGGTGTAGGATTCCACAAGTTCTAGCGTTAACAAAAGATCCATTAAGAAGGGGGCCGTTTGGTAGTTCTTTAAAGAAAGACATGTTTGCTCCACGATCAAATGAAACTAGCAAAATATATGAACAACAAAACGCAATAAAAAAAGATTATAGGCTTGGCCATTATTATATTTCCACAAATAAATATCCCAATTTAAATTCTTTTCTTGCTGGACCTGGTGACATTCTAATAAGTTGTGCTGGCACAATAGGTGAAACATATAAGCTACCGAAAGAAGCTCCTATTGGAATAATTAATCAAGCACTTTTAAAAATCCGATTGAATAATCACGTAATTCTTGATGACTTCTTTTTAATGATGTTTAAATCTCAATTAAAAGGTCAGGTTAACTCTGATGCAAAAGGTTCTGCAATGAAAAATATGGGATCTGTAAAATATTTGAAGAATGAACTTGTTTTTGGTTTACCACCTTATAAAGAACAACAGCTTATTATAGAAAAAGTAAAGTTGTTAATGCAAAAATCTACTGCTTTGGAAGAAGAAATTAAGACCAGTGAAGCAAATGCTCAAATGCTTATGCAAGCAGTTTTAAAAGAGGCTTTTGAGAGTAAACAAGAAGGGGTTGTTATTTAATACTTTTAAAGAAAGATTTGCTAATTATGCTGCATAAAACTAAAAACTTTTAAAATGGATTTAAATAAAATAACATATGAAAATCTAAACGCTAACAAAAGGAGAATTTCAATTATCATAAAGTAGCCGTTGCATTGTGATAATGTATTATACCAGACGTTGTAAGCAAGCTTAAAAACAGAATGATAAATGACAATAAACGAACTAAAAGAAAAAGGACTTGATAATACGGAAAGTGTTATAGAATACTATTCTCGTAATAGAAATGGATTGTATTTTCTACCTGGAAATCTTGCGGAACTTATCGCAGAAATCGCTAAATCAAATTCTCCTAAAAGCTGTATAAACTTAAATTCCAACATTGGAGAAATTTTATCTAAATGTGACGGAATAGAAAACAGATTAGGTGTTACCCATATTAATGAATGGGCAAGTTCGAGTGAAATAAAAAGAATAAAATAGTATATGTGAAAGCAAATGAACTACCAATTATAAATTTTTTACAAGCACCTAATGTTCAATTTGTAATACCTGTATATCAGCGTAATTATGACTGGACAAATAATGAATGTAAAGAATTATTAAACGACATAATAGTTGTAGAAACAGCAGATAGAGGGACACATTTTATTGGGAGTATAGTTTTTATTCACGAGGGAGCATACAGCACAAGTGAAGTTAAAGAGTTAGTAATAATTGATGGCCAACAAAGGTTGACTACAATTAATATTTTATATGTAGCATTATATCGTTTTTCAAAAGATAATGATATGCAACAAGAAGCAGATATGTTGCATAATATGTTTTTAGTAAATCAATATGTTCAACAAGAATCAAGTAAATTAAAGTTAAAGCAAACAGATACAAATTCATTAGCATTTAAAGCGATAATGAATAGTACAGAAAATGAGTTTGGTCATTACTCTAATGTCATTGAGAACTTTAATTTTTTCAAATTAGCCATAACGAAAGATAGTTTTAATACGATACTTAATGGCTTAAAACGTCTCATATTTGTGGAAATATCTCTAGAACGTGGTAAAGACGACCCACAACGCATTTTTGAGAGTTTAAATTCTACAGGTTTAGATTTATCTGAATCCGATTTAATTAGAAATTATATTCTAATGGATTTAGACCCAAAAAATCAGCATAAAATATTTGAGCAAATTTGGAATCCTATTGAAGAAAATGCAAGAGATTTAACTAAACAGAAATCTTTGGTATCATCTTATATAAGAGACTACTTAACGTTACGTAATAAAAAGATACCTAATAAAAACAAAGTGTATGTAGAGTTCAAGAAACTATACACTATAAAAGATGAAGCCTATCATCAAGAGTTAGAAAATATCAAATCCTTGTCTTCCCATTATAAGAAATTTATCAATCCTTCTGTAGTTCAAGAACATAATATTAGAAAAGAATTAGAGTATATTTCTAGACTTGAAATTAATGTAGCGTTTCCATTCCTATTACAAGTATTTGAAGATGCAGAAAATGGAATGATAACAAATGAAGAATTAATTAAAGTCTTAAAATTAATACAAACCTATACCTGGCGAAGATTTGTTGTTGGTTTGCCGACTAATGCATTAAATAAAATATTTATGACTTTGTATTCTGAAGTAGATACAGAGGAATATTATGAGTCTATAGCGTTAGCATTACTTAAAAAGCGAGGAACAGCAAAGTTCCCTTCAGATGAAGATTTAAAAACAGCTTTGAGAGACAAGGATTTATACAATATTCAATCAAAGAATAGGAACTATATGTTTGAATTATTAGAAAATTTTAATAACCGTGAACACGTAGATACCGCCAATGAAAACATTACAATTGAGCACATTTTTCCACAAAATCCTAATGATGAATGGAGTGAGTATATCACACCCAATGATTACTTCCAATTTAAAGAAAAATATCTCAATACTCTTGCAAATCTCACCTTATCTGGCAATAATGGAGCACTGAGTAATAAGGGGTTTTATGCAAAAAAATCAATGAACAGAGATGGAGGTGAACAAGGTTACAACTATAGTCGCCTCTGGTTGAATGATTATCTTAAATCAATAGATAATTGGGATATTAGTAACTATAATGAACGTTTTGATTTAATCTACAATAGGTTTCTAAAGATTTGGGAATATCCTGATATTGAAGTTCCTTTTTATAACGATAGTGAAGAACAAAACATATTTAATGCAGAGTCACCAACCCATAAAAAATTAGAGTATTTCATATTTGAAAATGAAAAAATTGAGGAAAGAGATATTGCGGATATGTATTCCCTAGTCATAAAAAAATTATTCAAAAAAAACGCACAACTTTTAATAGACAATCAGGATATTTTAAAAATAACTCATAATAAAGAAGATTTTAGATCATATGGTGAAATATTAAATGATTATTATATAGAATACAATAATGATAGTAAAACAAAATTTAGTGTATTAAAAAAATTACTCCGTTTATTCAATCTTGAAGACGAATTGATTATAAAATATGAAAACAAAGAAAATTCAGATTCAAAAAATAGATTTGCAGTAAGAAGAGAATTCTGGAAACAGTTACTACCTCAAATAGTGAATACAGAATTATTTAGCAATATTAACCCAACAAAAGATCATTGGTTGTCTGCAGGAGCAGGAATAAGTGGATTACGATATACTTTTGTTGTGACAAGCAAATATGCAAGAATTGAATTAGCTATAATAAAATCGAGTAAGGAAAAGAATAAAGAAATCTTTAAACAATTGATTACTCAAAAAAACGATATTGAAACAATTTTCGGGAATTGTTTGGAGTGGGAAGAGCTCCCAGAAAATAAAATGAGTCGTATTAAATATGAGTTAAGAGGTGTTAATTTATTTGATAAAGCGGATTGGAATAAAATGAGTCAATTTCTAATTAAATATCTTCCAAAATTTGAATCCGCCCTAAAACCATCTATTAAAAAAATTAAATAATAATAGTTTTAATGGTTATTACAGAATAAGACAATAGAGGTTAGGGTCACTACTAGACGAGAACTGATAAAATATTTAATCTAAAAATAAATCCAAATCCTCACCAAAATAGTTCAATTTCACTCTCCTCTGCTCCACGATGAAGCGACCTGGCGCAATCCGAGATTACATAAGAAAACTATTTTAAAATTTGTATCTTGCTACAAAACCAATCCACATGAAAAATACAGTTTTACTGATATTATTAGCAATTACATTCACAAGTTGCGAAGAAGAGTCAAAGCCGTTACCAAAAGAACTCGCTAAAATAGAGGGAGCATGGGAAAACTATAGGGTAGAAAAACATGAGTTGGTTGGTGTAGATTTTTCTAATGGCGCGGCTATATTTGAAAAACAATGGTTTGATCAAACCAGTCAATTTTCGACAAGAAATACATTGGAATT
>Ga0233399_1000812_pt1 | contig 11357 bp, 16 predicted proteins | sample 43DmetaG_FD_182698 | JGI IMG/M metagenome (GOLD analysis project Ga0233399, IMG submission 182698) | Seawater microbial communities from Monterey Bay, California, United States - 43D | ecosystem: Environmental > Aquatic > Marine > Coastal | place: USA: California | collected 2016-11-08 | reverse complement strand
TCCAGGGAAATGCTTACCAGTAAATATCCCATCAATCTTTGCATGATATTCATCTGGTGCAGAACCTGTTCGCTCTATATTATGCACTTTAGCAACTAACTGACCAGCCTGAACCTTATCCCCAAGATCAACGCAGTGCTCAACCAGACCCGTTGATTCACTAAAAATATAACAGCTATCATCAGGCATATCCAAATTTAAGGTTTCATCAACTTCCAATTCGCCCTTGGTTATACCTGCATGTCTTAGAATATTCCTGATGCCTTTTTTTGCAATCTCAACTGTGTAAGCAGTTGTTGATCCGCCCCCACCAAGCTCTGTACTGATAAACACTTTACCCATGTTTTCAGCAGCAGTGTCATACATATTAACGGCATCAATCTCTAAAAGCATTACAGAGTGGGGCGCATTAAATGCCTTCATAGCTGCAATACATTTTTTTTGCTGCTCCTTATCATCTAAAACATGTGCACAGCAAAAAGGCAAGAAGTCCAGTGTCTTACCGCCTGAGTGAAAATCAACAACATAGTCTGCAAGGGGCAATAGAGTTCGGTTGAAATAATCCGCAATTTTTTCAGTAAAAGTTCCCTCTGGATTTCCAGGAAAAACTCGATTCATGTTGCCACCATCAATAGGCGAAGTTCTTTTTCCTGCTTTAAAAGCTGGATAATTCATTCCAGGAATAATTATCACCCTACCGGAAATTTCATCTGACTTTAACTGGTTGGCTAAATCAAATAATGCAATTGGTCCTTCATATTCATCGCCGTGGTTTGCTCCTGTAAATAGAATTGTAGGACCTTTACCATTCTTAGCAACTGTAATGGGAATAACTATTGATCCCCAGGCAGAATCATCATGTGAATGAGGGAGTTTTAGATAGCCGTGCTGAACCCCATTTTTCTCAAAATCGACAGTAGAGCTAATTGGGCTTTTTTTCATAGAAAGAATATGGCTAAAAAGTAAAGATGTCATTGTACTTCAACAATTTATTTTTTACAATCTGCTAAGAATATATGTAACTAGTAGCAGATGGTCAAACTTAGACTAAAAAAAAGGATTTGCTATTTTAATGATCTCTTCTTCAGATTTTTTTTGTTTAAAAGCAACAAGCATTAACTCCCAAGCGTTTTGACTTCTTCCTCCATATCTTGTCTTGAACCCTGCCTCAAAAAATGATCCATCAAGAGCAGTATATGTGAATCCAACTTTTTTTTCCATGTAAGTATTGCCCTCTGAAATTTCTTGCCTATTTCCATACATGATATCAATAGCCGATATTGGCCCTATTGGAGATACATAGAGAGTATCTAATAATTTATCTTGTGCGACTGCCTCAGCAACGCTTTGAAGATCAGGACATTTGATAATTACTAAGCCATCATCTTTAAGAACTCTATAGAATTCACCCAAGGCAATTGGAACTTCATGGGCATATATATGATCAATATTGTAAGCAGAATAAACTGCATCAACAGTTGCAGTTTCAACTAATTTCATGTCAGTGAGGGTGCCAACTATATCTGGATTTACGTCCTCATCAATATCAAGCCTAATTTCCTTCCAATCATCATTATCAAATCCTTTTATATCAGATTTATCTTCAGGACCGCATCCAACATGAAGTAAAGTTTTCATAAATTAAAACAAAAGTTACTCATTGATTAACAAATTAGTCTTCATTATTTAAACAAACCAAGATGGAAAAAATGGATTTGCAATTTTTTTTATTTCATCTTCAGGTTTCTTTTGCTTAAATGCTACTAATGCTAGTTCGGCTCCATTAAAAGCAATTCTTCCACCATATCTGGCTTTAAAACCTGCGTCAGAAAATGCCTTATTTAATACAGAATAAGTAAATCCACACTTTTTTGCCATATATTCATTACCATCTAATAACTCCTGTCTATTTCCAAGCAAAATATCTAGGGGTGTAATTTTTTGACCATCCTCAGTTTCGTAAAAAGTCTCTAACAATTTATCTTCTAAAACTGCTTTACAAACACTTTGTATATCAGGACATCTTACGAAAACAATGCCATCATCTTTAAGAACTCTATAGAATTCACCCAAGGCAATTGGAACTTCATGGGCATATATATGATCAATATTGTAAGCAGAATAAACTGCATCAACAGTTGCAGTTTCAACTAATTTCATGTCAGTGAGGGTGCCAACTATATCTGGATTTACGTCCTCATCAATATCAAGCCTAATTTCCTTCCAATCATCATTATCAAATCCTCGAATTTTTGATTCGGTTTCAGGACCACATCCAACATTGAGAAAAGTTTTCATTCGATTAAAAAGCTAAAGAATCAAAAATAATTATATCGAATTTTTCAGATAGCTTATTTTGAAAAATACATATGATTGATAAAGATTTTATCAATTAGAGCTAGTATGGAAAAATTGGGTCCGCTATTTTTTTAATTTCTTCCTCAGATTTTTCTTGCTTAAATGCGACCATACCTAATTCACCGCCATTGGTTGTTAACCTCCCGCCATATCTTGCCTTAAAACCTGCAACTGAAAATGATGCATCTAAAGCAGAATAAGTGAAACCACATTTTTTTACCATATATTCATTTCCAGCCTCAATTTCACCTCTGTGACCATAAATAACATCAATTGGATATACAGGACCAATTTGCGACTGATAAAGAATTTCTAGATATTTGTCTTGAGCAATCAACTCGCCCATAGTTTGTAAATCAGGACATCTAACAAGAGCAAAGCCATCCTCTTTGAGAACTCTATGAAACTCTTTGAGTACAATTGGAATTTCATGAGCATAAATATGATCTAAATTATAAGCGGAATAAATTGCATCCACACTTGCAGTCTCAACTAATTTCATATCAGTTAGAGTCCCAATAATATCAGGCCTTACCTTCTCATCAATATCAAACCTAATCTCTTTCCAAGTATCTTTATTAAATCCTTTTAATTGCGATATATTTGACCATCCACAGCCAACATTTAGTAGAGTTTTCATAAATTTGATTGTTAAAATTTAAAACTATTATATACAAGTATCAAATTTCACAAGAACACCATAGTAAATCACATTAAATAAATTTAAATTCAAATCATGAGAGGTAATAAAGTTAGAGAAAAAATGAATCCTCTTCATTTAATGAGTATTTTTGAATTGGCGGAGTGGACGGCCATCGAACAGAACCTTTTAAACCTTTCTACTAAAGGAAATTAAATTAACCTAAAAACTAGTGTGAACGAAATGAGTCAAACTAAAGAAAATAAAAGAAACCAGGTTAAGAGCAAATCTAATATCTCAGCCCCTTTAAAACAAAGAGCTAAGAGATAGATTAGGACTAAATAAACTAGATTAAAACTAGTATGATGGCGGAGTGGACGGGATTCGAACCCGCGACCCCCTGCGTGACAGGCAGGTATTCTAACCAGCTGAACTACCACTCCGTTTTGGTGGGCGCTACAAGACTTGAACTTGTGACCCTCGCCTTGTAAGGGCGATGCTCTCCCAACTGAGCTAAGCGCCCAAAAAAAATGCCCGAATCGAATCAGGAAACGGGCATATTATACTGACAAAAAATCTAATTAGTTAACAGATTCCTTTAATAATTTTCCTGCTTTAAATGCAGGCACATTTGATGCTGAAATTTGAATAGCAGCACCTGTTTGAGGGTTTCTACCAGTGCGTGCAGCACGGGCTCTTACAAGAAAACTACCAAAACCCGTTATAGCAACAGAGTCACCACTTGCTAGTGCACCAGAGATAGCACTAGTTGTTGCTTCTAAAGCTCGAGCAGCATCAGCTTTAGAAAGACCTGAGTTATCAGCAATTGCTGAAACTAAATCTGATTTATTCATTATTCTAACTCCTTAATTTTAAAAAAAGTCGATGTAAAACCTTAATAAAAATTTATTAGGTTTCGATTTTATTATCCATTTATAAACCCTTATGTCAAGCGTCATTCAGGGTTATTTAGAAAAAATTTTCATTAGGAAAATACTAAAAAAATTAACTTTTAGTTACATTAATAAGAGGTAGAAAACTTTCATTCCAGATCTCTTTTGTTAATTCGCCTATATGTTTATGAATAATCAAACCCTCTCTACTAATTAAAAAAGTTTCTGGAGTAGCATATACCCCTAGCTCCATTCCGATTTCACCATTAGGATCAAAAACTATTTCATCGAAAGGATTACCCATAACCTTTAGATATTCCTCCCCATCAATTTTTGTATCTTTATAATTAATTCCAATGAGCTTTAAATTGGTATTTTTATCTATATTCATTATCACTTGATGCTCTTTTCTGCAGGTCACGCACCATGAAGCCCACACATTAACAAGCGCTAACTTATTGTCCATTAAATCATTTAATTTAACAGTTTCGTTTGAGTAAAAATCAGTGCCTTCTATTATTGGAAACTTCTTTCCAACAAGTGGAGAAGGTAACTTATTTGGATCTGAATTTAAACTTAGAAACAGGAAAGCTCCAACCACTAAAAAAAATAATAAAGGCAGTACTTTTTTCATTCTTTTACCTCTTGCGATTCAAGGGTAGCTGCAACCTCAGGTGGCATATAATTCTCATCATGCTTTGCTAAAACTTCTGTTGCAATAAAGGTATTTTTACAGACCCGCCCAACACACTTATTCACTATTGATCCTGAAGCTACAACCCCTTGACCTTCTCTAAAAAGGTCAGGCAATATACCTTCATAAGTAACCTCAATTGATTCCAAATTATCTGATACAGAAAAATTAATAAGCATCCCATCTCTTTTTACGCTGTCATTTTCTACAAGACCGCCCACTCTGAAACTTTTTTCATTTGGAGCTTTTCCATTAGCAATGTCTGAGGGCGAATAGAAATATAACAAGTTCTCACTGAAGGCTTTAATTCCAAGATATCCTGCCAAAAATACTCCAGTTACAAGAAGTCCCACCAATACCATTCGGTTTTGTCTTTTAGTCATTTACTTCTTGAAAATTTATTATTCAGAGATAACAAAGTAATTGAATGGTTTCGCCTGGCTGCAACAAAAAGAGCAATGATTGTTAAAGCTGAAACGCCATAGGCTAACCATACATAAAATGCATATTTACCATAGGGAAGAAAAGAAAAAAACTCTACCATAGTCATGACATTAAACTCCTTACTTCCTCTTCAACCCATCGAGAATTTTGTTCACGAATAAGCACCTCAGTCCTAGCCTTAATAGCAACTAGCAATGCATAAAGTAAAATTGACGCAACAAACATCAAGGCCAGTGCAATCTGCATATCCAGATCTTTGATACCCCCAGTGCCTACAGAGTAACCCTGGTGAAGCGTATTCCACCACTTGACAGAGTAGTGGATTATAGGAAGGTTAATCAAACCAACTATCGCAAGAATTGAGCTGGATTTAGCAGCCGTTCTAGGATTGTCAAATGCGCTATTTAAGGACATATAAGCAAGGTACAAAAAAAGCAACACAAGCTCTGAAGTTAACCTTGCATCCCACACCCACCAAGCCCCCCACATAGGCTTGCCCCATATTGCGCCTGTAGCCAGAGCAATAATAGTAAATCCGGCCCCGATTGGTGCTGAAACTTTTGCAACAACCTCAGCCATCTTGATTTGCCAAATGAGTCCAATTCCTCCAGCAATCGCCATGACTGCATAAACCATCATTGAAAGTATAGCGCTAGGAACATGAATGAAAATTATTCTGTAACCATCTCCCTGTTGATAGTCTTCAGGTGAGATCACTAGAGACCAATATAAACCTAATATTAACAAGCTTAAAAATGGCCAAAAGAACCATGGAATAAGCCTATTACAAGTCTGGTAAAAAACCTTTGGGGAGGCTTGCCTTTGAATCCATTTCCACATAAATTTATGCAGTTATAAAAAAGGTTTTATTTTAATGATTTTTCAGCCACATTGTTTCGTAAATAGATCGGCTCAGGGAGATGCAAAGTTCCCTCTAAGCCCTCATTCATTGCCTGAAGAGACAATTCTATTAACGCTGATGATTCTGGTCTGATTGATAGATCCATTTCGGTTATATTTGAAGCTATTTTTAGCGCTTCACTGTAAATCTTCCAGCCGCTTCCAACTCCAACAAAACTTAGATCTAAACCATCAACCTCTTTAGGATTGCATATCTTCATATTGTCTATCAAACCATCAACATAAGTTGCCCAATAAACTTCCCCCATCCTGGCATCTAATGCGACTGCTATTTTTTTTGATTTTGTAATCTGTGTCGCTCTGAATCCAATCAACTCCAATGTTGTAAAACTCATTGTTGGAATTTGCATTGACAAAGACAATCCTTGAACAACACCAATGCACATTCTGACGCCGGTAAATGAACCAGGTCCTTTCGAATAGGAAATTAAATCAAGCTCATTAAGGTGAGTTTTGGACTCTTTAAAAACCTCATCACAGAGCTTCAGAATATGTCCAGAGGTTTTCTCAACTCCAGACAAAACCCTACTAGTAAACTCTCCAGACTTATACAATGTAACCGATGCTATATCTGTGCAAGTATCAATAGCTAATATATTCAATTTATTATTCTCTTATATTTTTTATGCATCGACAAAATCATATTGACGCGCTTATTAAGCCTCTCAGGATTGTTATCTGGATTTAAGTATGTGGGCCCTTTCAGCAAGGCAACAAGTGTTGCCATTTCCTCTAAACTCAAATCTTCAACATTTTTATCAAAGTAAAAAAGACTTCCACTTGCAAAGCCATGAAAAGCCTTATCCCCTCTTTGAGCTAAATATACCGTATTCATATATCTCTCAAGAATTAAATCTTTATCATAAGATGCTTCTAAAAGAATTGCCATCAAAGCCTCTTCTAACTTTCTGGAAAAGGTTTTTTCTCTTGATAAAAGAGCATTTTTAATCAGTTGCTGAGAAATGGTACTTGCCCCCCTAAGAGCTTTTTCTTCAAACAAATAACCATATAGGACTCTAGCAATTTCTTTAAAGTCAACTCCATGATGATTGTAAAAAGATTGATCCTCAACCAGAAGTAACATATTAATTAGATCTTTTGGATACTCATCTATCGAATATTCAATTTGATTAACATTGCTTTGGAGCTTCAGTGGATTTGAAAATTCATCCTTAACTTCATTATTTAATTTAAATATATAAACAGTCAAGATGATTAGAAGAAGTATGACTGCTATCTTGAAAAACCTTTTTTTAATTAATTGCATTCTTAAGGTCCTTAATTAATTGCACATCAGTCAACTTGTAACCATTTTTTTCAATGGAGCAAGAAGAATGAACCCAATCAAAATGACAGTATTTAAGGACCTGCTTAACATTTTTTGAGTTAACACCTGATCCGGGCATAATGTTAATTTTTCCAGAGGCTAACTTGTGCATTTCAGTCAAAACTGATAAGCCCTCCAATGCAGTATTTTTACCTCCCGATGACAAGATAGTATCAAACCCAAGCTCAGTGCCTGTCTGAACAGAGTCTTGTGTTTTAGCCATTGTATCTACTACTCTATGAAGAGTTTTTTTGAGGCCAACTGAATAAGAAATTAATTCTTCTAATAAATCTTGATCAAGACTTCCATTAGATAATATCGCACCAAAAACAACACCTTCAATATTGAAAGATCGCGCCATATCAATATCACTTAGCATTTTTTTTAATTCTTCTGAAGAATAAACAAAGTCGCCTTTTCTAGGTCTAATCATTGATCTAACATGAATACCACACTCCGAGGCATGTTTTAAAACCTCTAGAGAGGGAGTTAGCCCACCACACTCTAATGAACTGCAAAGTTCTATTCGATCAGCGCCGCCCTCAACAGCTGCATCAATTCCAGAGCAGCTGTCAATACAGATTTCAATATTAGTTTTCATAATTCAAGTTTATATTATTACTTGATGTAAGGCGATAGGAACAGCAATTAATTGATAAATGAGATATAACTAGTATAAAATACCCAGTTCCTTGCTTGACCGGCAGATGTTGGCAAGCTTTTTTAATCCATAAGGAGATAAAGATGAGACATTATGAAGTAACTCTCATTGTCCACCCTGATCAAAGCTCTCAGGTGACAACAATGATAGAAAAATATAAAGAACTAATAACCACAGGCAGTGGTGTTGTTCATAGGGATGAAGACTGGGGTCGTAAACACTTGGCCTACCCAATCAACAAGATTTATAAAGCGCATTATTTAATGATGAATATTGAGTGTGACAAAGAAACTCTCGATAAATTAAACTATAACTTCCGTTTTAACGATGCTATTCTTCGAAACTTAATCATTTCTAAGAAAGAGGCTATTACTGAGCCATCAATAATGGTAACGGAAGCTGACAAAGATAAAGTCAAAGAACCAAGCAAAGAGAAAGCTACGGTTCAAGACTCTGATCAGAAATAGGAGGAAGTAATGGCTAAAAAACAAGTAACTAAAAGACGTAAGTTCCAAATTCCTGTTAACCGCTTTTGTCGCTTTACCAAAGCTGGCGTCAAAGAGATTGATTACAAGGATGTGGATACTCTTCTAAAGAATATAGACGAGAGTGGAAAAATTACTCCATCAAGAATCACTGGAACTTCTGCAAAGTTTCAAAGACAATTGACCACTGCCATTAAGAGAGCGAGGTTTCTGGCGCTGATTCCATACACTGACAAACACAAAAAATAGGAGGCCTTATGCAAGTAATTTTGTTAGAGAAAAATGAAAAACTAGGTAACCTAGGTGATATAGCAAATGTTAAGTCTGGGTATGCTCGTAATTATCTTATACCTCAAGGTAAAGCAAAGCCTGCAAACAAGGCCAACATGGCTGTCTTTGAAACGCTTCGCGCTGAGTTAGAGGCTAAAGAAGCAGCTGCACTTTCTGATGCCCAGTCTTTAGAGACTGCAATGAAAGATGTTGTATGTACAATTTCTGCTAACGCTGGAGAAGAGGGCAAGCTTTATGGTTCTGTCAGCACAGCTGACATTGCTGAAAATCTTTTGGAGCAAGGTTTCAAAGTTGAAAAGAGAGACATCAACATGCCTGAAGCTATTAGAAACACTGGCGAGTACGAAATTACAGTTTCCTTATATGCTGAGGTTGTTGTACCTGTTAAGGTTGTTGTTATTGCTGCTACTGAAACAGAATAACTCAATCCAATTCATTTAACTGAGTTAAAATAAAAAGCCCTCATCGAGGGCTTTTTATTTTTCTAATTCATAATAATGGATATTGATAACGCAAAAATACCACCTAACTCAGTGGACTCAGAGCAGTCTGTTCTGGGTGGCCTATTGCTTCATAATGACTCTTGGGACAACGTAGTTAATATTCTTGGATCTGACGACTTCTATCAAACCTCACATCGAATCATTTATGATGCAATAGTGACTCTTTTAGAGCATGATAAACCAGCCGATATTCTTACAGTAAAAGAGCAGGTCATAAAGTCTCACGATGAAGATTCTATTGGAGGCTTTGCCTATCTTGCACAAATAGCTGAGAATACGCCAAGCGTTTCAAATATCGAAGCTTATGCGAAACATGTTCGAGAGCTTTCGATCTACAGGCAGCTGACAAAAATTGGTAAAGAACTAGCCGATACCGCCTTCAACCCTAAAGACATTGAAGTGAATGATCTACTTGACTTGTCAGAGAGAAAAATATTTGAAATAGCTGAGCAGGTTAGCCGTAACAAGCAAGAGATTACGAACGTCAAAGACATTATTAAAGATGTCGTGAATCGTGTTCACGAAATGCAAGAGTTAAAAGGTTACAAAGGTGTAGAGACTGGCTTCTCAGAATTCGACAAGCTCACTTCAGGTCTTCAAAATGGTGACTTAATCATCATTGCTGGAAGGCCTAGTATGGGCAAAACTGCACTTTCAATGAATATTGTTGAGCATGTAGCAATCCACAATTCAACACCAGTAGCAGTATTTAGTTTAGAAATGCCGACTGAGCAGTTAGTCATTAGAATGATTTCATCTTTTGGAAGGATTGATTCAAGCAAATTGCGTGATGGTGATATGTCTGAGATTGATTGGAATAGTTTTAATCATGCCGTTAGAGCGTTTGAAGAAAACACAATTTTGATTGATGAGACTCCCTCAATAACACCAACAGAAATTAGAGCCAAATGTAGAAGACTCAAAAGACGATACCCAGACCTTGGCCTTATTATGGTGGACTATCTTCAGCTCATGACGGTTCACGGCAAGTCAGAAAACCGGGTTCAGGAAATTTCAGAGATATCTCGATCCCTCAAGTCGCTTGCAAAAGAAATAAACGTACCTGTCATTGCGCTTTCTCAGCTCAATCGAGGGGTTGAATCTAGAGCAAAAACTGGGAAAGGTAGAATTCCGCAGATGGCTGATTTAAGAGAGTCTGGATCGATTGAGCAGGATGCCGACATTATCGGCTTCATTTATCGAGATGAGGTCTATCATGATGACGCCTATACCAATCCAGAAGAGGTTGGAAAGGCTGATCTCAGAATAGCTAAGCATCGAAATGGTGCAACTGGCAATATCAAACTTGCCTTCGTTGGGCAGTACTCAAGGTTTGAGGATTTAGCTTTTGAAGATAGGTTCCAGGGAGTCAGTGATGATCAGATGGATGCCTCATACGTTAACAATATGACAAATTTTGATCAAGGTGATTTTTAAATTTAAAGTAATTTATACAGTTTTCAATAGAATTTAATATGAGCCTTTTGTTAGTGAAACATTAAAATGTTGAATTGATGATGAATGATCAAGCACAAACCAAACTAATTTATAACAAAGAAAAAGTAACTTATTCAAGCTTATCAGACGTTTTTGAACTTAATTTTAAAAAAATATCAAGACTAGTCCCTCTTCTACCATCAGTTAAAGGAGATCTAATTGGAATCAAAAAACCTTCCAATGACCTTTACCTTCTCTGTCACGAGAAATCTAAATATACTGGCACCTATACTCTCACGCACAGAGTTAATTCGTCTCATGGAGTCATTAATAGGCCCGATATTCGATTCAAACTCTATTTTGATGCAAAGCTTTTAGAAGTTGATTCAATTTGCAAAGAGACGAGGATTAATTCTCATCATCCACTAATCAATGACTGTAGCGACTTAGCATTCCAATTAGAACTCAATGTATTTATGCTTAGATGGCTTGATTACTGCTTGGATAGGTACAATGGAGCAGAATGGGTAGCAAGAAAGTAAAATCGCAGAGCAGTAAATTAGTCATTGCAATCTCCTCGAGGGCTTTATTCAACCTTGATCACTCTCATAAGATATTTAAAGAAGAGGGTATTGAAGCATATGCAAAACACCAACAAGAAAATGAGCATGTCGTTTTAGACCCTGGAGTAGGATTTACTCTA
>Ga0233399_1000811_pt1 | contig 11362 bp, 6 predicted proteins | sample 43DmetaG_FD_182698 | JGI IMG/M metagenome (GOLD analysis project Ga0233399, IMG submission 182698) | Seawater microbial communities from Monterey Bay, California, United States - 43D | ecosystem: Environmental > Aquatic > Marine > Coastal | place: USA: California | collected 2016-11-08 | reverse complement strand
CCAACCCCAACCCCAACCCCAACCCCTTATTTTTTAATTTTTTATAAATTTTAAATAAATTTCTCAAATTATAAAAAAATAATATAAATGACCGATAAAATGAAAGATTTATTAAATAAAACAGAAAATTAATCAATATAGATAAGTTATGATGATTAAAATTAGTAAAATTTAAGAATTTAAAATTCTACAAATAAAGACTGTTTAAGTCAGTCAAAAAATTAATAAGTATTTTGAAATTAAATAAAGGTAAAAGATGGGTTAAGTCTTCTACAAGGAATAACAGAGAATTAAAATAAAAAATTGAGTTCATATTAGGATCTATATTCAATTAAATAAGAAGAATTTGTTTAATAATAAATGTAAGAATGTTCAAAATTAAAAAAAGAGAATTTACATTATCAACTTAAAATATAAGAATTAGAGAATTATAAAATAATATTAGAAGATTAAATAAATTAAAAAAATCTAGAATTACTTGAATTTGATGCAAAATATGAAAATAAAATAAATGATACAAAAGAATAAGAAAGTACATTAAAGTTATGATTTAAATATTAAAGATTATAAATAATATAGTTAGAAAAAGATAATAAAGAAATACTTGAAAATATTGAATAAATTAAGTCAAATCATTAAATGAATCTAGATTAAATGAAAAATTACTCACAAAATTAATATGATTAATAAATTTCTAAGGAATTAAGGTAAAAATTATAAGAATTTTAAGAGAGTAAAATAACAAACATCAAAAAGAGAAATAAATTTTGGATTAAGAAAATTAAAGATTATAATAATAATCAAATAAATATTTAGATGAAATGTAAATATGTAGAAATTAAATAAAAGATTAATAATAATAATTATTCAACCTTAAAAAATTGGAAAATTAACTTATTGAAAAGGATTAATCAATATAAAATTTAAATTAATAAATAAATTATCAAAAATAAGATAAAAATTAAAAAGACAGTGATTATGAAAATTTAAAAAGGAAACATAGAGACTTAGATGAGACATTATCTAGTGTAATAAAAGATCATAAAAATATTGTATCACAAAATCAAGTAGAAGATTTTGAATCAAAAATATAGCAATTATTGAATATTAAAGAATAATTTAAATACGTTTAATAGAAAAATATAGATTATGAATAATAAATAGATAATTTATAATAAGAATAAAGAAAAATTAATTTAGTCATTTAGGAGAGAAATTTATAATTAGAATAAATAAAAAATTAATATAATGATAGTTAACATAATATAAATTTTGAGTAAATAAAAAATCAAAATCTATAAGAAAAACTATAAAAAATTAGCTTAGACTATGATAATAATAATAAATAATTAATATAAAAAAATAATGAATGTCAAATCTTATAATAGGAAAATAAACAATAAAATATTGAAATTGATAGACTTAAAGTATGTATTTTTATAAAAGATATAAATTGATCAAGAAAATGAAAAACTTAATGAAAAAATAAATAAATAACATAATGAATATAATTAGTAAAAATAAAAAATAGATGAAAATCATGAATTTAACATATAATAAACACATTTAATATAATAATAGTAATAAAGCTTATAAAATAATTCATAAAAATAATTATTAATGAAAAATGATTTAGACTAATTATAAGAGTCGTTAGAAAGTATTTATGCATAAAATAGGAAAAAACTAAGAAATTAATGAATTAAATGATTAAATTTTTAAACTAAAAGATTTTTAATTCTAATCAAAAGAATAAGAAAATTAACTTGACTTATTAGTGAGCGAAATAGAAAGATTAAATCGACTTTTAATTGAATACATAAATGAAAATGAGACTCTAAGTCATTAAAAAAATGATTTATAAAGGTATTTTTATGAAAAATTGAAAGATATGTGGTGTGGTATAAAGAAAAAGAGCTTGAAGTGTAAAATTTGGAAAATGAAATAAAAAATTTGATGAGTAAAACATCGTTGACAGCAAAATTATAATATCAATTTAATAATTAAGAGTAATAAATATAGTAATTAAAATCAGAAATTAATAATAATATATAAACTATTACATAAAAAAATTAAGAATATTAAATAATATATTTCAAAAATTAGGAATTAGAGTCTATTTGCAGTTAATTAAAACAAAATAATGATATATATTCACAATTATCGAATGAAATAGAGAAATTAAATGCTTTATTGAAAGATAAAGATCATGAAATATATTTTTTAAATAATAAAGTTAAAGATAATTTTAAAAATAAATAAACGTAAAAATATCATATATATTAGAATTTAAGAATATTTATGTCTTTTAGTCTTACTTTTTGCTTAAATTGAAAGTCTTGAGAATAGATTAAATCAAATACCATCATATATAAAGAGATGATTTTATAGTTATTATCAATTTAGATCTTATATTTTATTATTTTAATAATTAAATATCTATGAATTTAATTAATAATCCTGTGCAAAAATTAGGAACTTTAGCCGTAACATTATTATTTGGATATTCTATATATAAAAAAAATAGTAAGAAATAAACAAATTAAACTGTGTTAGTTGGGGCAATCGAGCTTGGTGGAACTTTTTGTTCAATAGCAATTGTGTCTAAAATATATACCATAAATAAAAATTAAAAAATACTTTAAGAATCCATAATTTAAGATAAAATTAAAATAAATACATAGACTCCTGATAAAACATTAAAAGAAATATATGAATATTTGAATAAATTTGACATATAAGAGATAGGAATAGCATCATTTGGTCCTTTAGATTTAAACTATTAATCATCAAATTACGGTTCAATAACAACAACTCCAAAAAAATAATGGATAAAATATTCTATTTTATAAGAATTATAGAAATTATTTCCAAAAGTAATTTTATATAACATAGATATAAAAATTCTCTATAGACACAGATGTAAATGTTTGCGCAAAAGCAGAATATCTAAAAGGAGGTCATTGTGTGAAAAATAGTTTGGCATATATAACAGTGGGTACTGGGGTAGGAGTGGGATTAGTGATAAACGGTCAAACAGTTCATGGATTATTACACCCAGAAGGTGGACATACATTGGTGCCATCACTAAATTATAAGTATATAAAAATATAAAAAAAAGAGGAATATGTGAAAAACATCCAAATTGTGTTGAAGGTTACGTATCTAATAATGCCATTGCATAAAAATTATCATGTAAAATAGAAAATTTACCTGATTTACCTGATACTCATCAAATTTGGGATGAAGTTGCTGAATCCTTAGCTATTCTATGCGTTAATATATGTTTAATATGGTATATTATTTTATTTAATAAGTTCTCCTGAAGTTATTATAATTGGAGGCGGAGTCATGAATAGAGAAATTTTGTTTCCTAAAATTCAATAGAAATTTAAATTTATTTTAAATGGATATATTTAAAATGAAATTCTTGATCAACCTGATTTATATATTAGAAAACCAGGGCTTTAAAGTGACGTTGGACTAATTGGTGCGGCTATATTATCTGATAATTGATTCATTTTAATTTAAGAAATATTATTAATTTTAAATGAAATGATTTTTATAAAAAAGATTATTCATTTATTTTTTTTTTACGAAATTGGCTTTAATTTTTTTTATTTATTATTTCGATTTTATTTATTTTAATTGATTTAAATTAGTAATTTTGGTGATAAAGGTTTGATTTTAATCGGCTTTTTTGATCCATATATGATTTATAAATTAAGCTAAAAATGGCTATTCTAATTTATATAAATTAAACTTATTCATTATTCATATTTTTTATTTCTTTTTTATTTTAAGATTTATTATTTAAAATATTATCAAGTTTATTTTATATAGAATTCTATAATAAATTAAATTACATCTATAGGACTCATTTATTTCTTTATGCCATCATTATTATTAAGATGCGGTAATTTATCAACATTATCCACTTATACAGATTTTGTAATTTGATCTGTCTTTTCATATCTAATTTAAGACTAAGTATAATTAGATTTCGGTAATTTATATGTTTTTGAATGAATATTTTTGGGAGCTCTAAGTTATAATAATTAACCTTATTGTGCTTAATAAACTAAATGATTCTTAAGTATTTTGAGCTGCTTTATCATTATATTTATGTGACCAATTTTATAAAATTTTATCACATGAGGGTCGTTATTATGGATTAGTTTTTAACATCTATGATATGATTTAATTCATATCAGGTGAGTATTATTTTGGCAATTTAGGATATTATCTAGTTATAAAATAAGAACCCTTATGTAACTTTATTGAATAATCCTTCCATATCCTCAGCTTTAAATGGTGGTTACAGTGCACACATTTCATATAACACGCAACCCAAACTCCAAATATCAGATTTATTATCGTAAGGTAAATCCTTCCAAACTTCTGGAGATGCATAGTATGGAGTTCCCGTTTATGTCAATAATAATCCTTTTTTTGCTAATTTACTAACATTCATATCGCCTAATTTTACACTCCCATTTTTATTTAGAAATACATTTGCTGATTTCAAATCTCTATGTAATATACTCATTCCATGAAGGACTTTTAATCCTTATACAATTTATATAAATATTGACCAAATTTCAACCTCATTTATGTACTTTTTTTATTAATAATTATGTGATATTTTTTAAAATAAATCACCGTGATCAGAATATTCCATTATAATACTTGTATTTATTTAAATTTACCATAAAGTTGATGACGTTTCGGTTAAAAATACTTCTTTGTAGCCAATAATTTATGGACACCTTACAGATGCTAATATTCTTACTTCATTTAATGCATTTTTAATCTCTTTTTCGTTTAAATTTTATAAAATAACTTTTTTTAATGCATACCTTGAAATTATATATATATTACTCTTCTTAATCTATCAATCTTAGTACTTTATATACGGATGAATATGCACCTTCCCCTAATTTAGTTAATATTTAAAAATCCTTTAATGACATATATAGTTTTAATTTAATAAGTCTTGTTTTAAGGATAAAAGTTATTTTTATATAAGATTTCCTAAATTATAATATGTTAATTTTAAATAGCTTAATTTTATTTATTATATAACGAAAAATATGATTGAATAATTTAATCCATATGAGAAATCATAAACTAATTTTATGAAATATTAAAAAGAACAAATGAGTTATTTTGATTAAGTTAATTTTCACAAATAAAATCAGCTTAAAAAAAATGAAATTTAAGATTGGACATTCGAAGATTATTAAGAAAATGAAAAAATAGAATTTCATAAATAAATGATTAAATTAGCTATTATTAATAAAAATAATATATTAACTTAGGTTAGATCTATTGATTCATAAAAAAGCATGAAATATTACAATGAAAATTTAGTCGGGTAATTCTTATAATATGGCAAAATTATATTCAAGGTGTTTAATAAAAATTATAAGTTTCTTTTCAATATATATAATTATTAAAATGAAAAATATTTAAATCTAAGATTATATACTTGTTTTTTAAAAAAAATAATATATTTTTTTAATGCGAAAATTAATCAAAATTTTTAATTTAGGACTCTAATAATTTTTTAATAACTATAATACAGGATATATAAATTATAATTTTGAATATAAGAAAACACTTTATATATAATTTTACCATATTTTATTTTTCCAAAAAATTAATTAATTAAAGATAAGTTTAAAAAGCAAGAAAATCAATAAAATCATAGTTAAATTATGAGTAATAATAAAGAATATAAGAAATGTAAAAATAAAAACTAAAAGAAATTAATAAATAAAATTAAAAAGAAATAAAATAATAAAAATTATAAGAGATAAAAGAATAAAATACAATATAAGAAAATAGTTGTTAATCAAAATCTAAGTAAAATTCTGAATAAAATTCTGAATAAAATTTTAAAAATTCTAAAAATTCTAAAAATTCAAGTCAAAGTTCGGATGATTCATAAATATAAAAAAAGAAGAAAAAAAAACAAAAATTTAAAGAAACAAGTAAAGAAAAAAAGCCAAAATAAGAAGAATTATTTAGTCAAATTAATTATAGAGCAAATATGAAAATATATATAAGTTAAACAAAAGATGAATAAATAAAAAGTAAAGCAATAAGTTGTCAATATGAAATGCCATTAGAAGAATAATTAAGATTAAAAAAAGAATTAGAAGATTAATAAAGATTAAAAGAATAAAAATTTGAAAAGCTTTAAGATATGAAAATAGATTTAAATATATTAGTAGACTAAATTTATGAAATATAAAAATAAATATATAAATATTATAATTAAGAAGAGAGATTATAAGAAGATAATAAAAAATTGAAAGAAGAAATTTTATATTAAAAATTGGTATTTGAAAGACTATAAGAGAAATATTAACACATTTTAAAATTATCTTAATTTTCATAGATTAATAATGCCCCTTTAAAAAAATTGCTTTATGGCTTGACTGAATAGTAAATTATTGATGTAGTTTAGATTTTAAATAAAAAAAATGATAAATAAGTATATTTATATATTTCATAGATTGAATACATTAATTAATTAACATAAAAATCGAATGATATAAAATAAATATATATAATAAATAAAAATTCTAATTTAAATAATACAAATTAAAATGAAAAATAAAATGATTTGCATACTTCAAATTAGGAATCATAGTAATTGGAAAGCATAAGTAATAATAACATAGATGTATAATAAGAAAATGTATAATTTATGATTATTAGAAAAAAATATCATAAAATAAAAAACAAAGCTTAGAGAATTATAGCAATAATATAAAAATAAATAAATAATAAAAACCATATTAATTTATTGAAGATCAAAATTATATTAGTATATGATCTGGTTATCACAAATTTTAATCTTTAAATTTATAGAATTTTTTAAATTTTTAAAAAACTCATTAGAGTTTTAAAAATAATTTAAATGTCATAAATATGACAATGAATTTTTACTTTTTTTAATATATAAAATATGAAAAATTAAGTTTATATAACCAAATCAACTACATAAAATAGGTTAAAAATAATAACAGAAAAAAGCACGTAAATCTATGATGAAATTAATAAATATAGATACAGACATTATTTAAGATGATAAATAAGATATAGGTTCATGGAATATATAGGATTAAGATAAGAATAATTAAAATGTATTTGATTTTTATTTTTAAGATTATAAATATAGCATAAAATAATCTTTTTTTACCCAAAAAAACTTCTGTTATTAATTAAAATAGATTATAAAAAAAGTATATCTTTTTTTAGGGGATTGAGATAAGATTGTAATTGTTTTTATTGTTTTTATTGTTTTTATTGTTTTTATTGTTTTTATTGTTTTTAAAATAGCTTAAAATATTTTAAAATAACTTAAAATTACTTAAAATATTTTAAAATTACTTAAAATATTTTAAATTATTTTAAAAAATGCTTATAAATTTCAATATCCTAAAAAAAGATATTAAATATTTTAAGATTTTAAAATTAAAATTAATAAATAAAAAAACAAAATATAGTAACAAAATAAAAATATCAATATTAAGGATATTAAGGACAATATTAATATTAAGGATATTAAGTGTAATAAAATTCTGATAATTCAATATCTAATTCTGATGATTCGATTTATAATGATGATACTGGTTTTTTAATATTAATAATAAGAATATAAGAAATTAGAGAGCAAATTTTTGATTTCATTTGAAGGAGGTGATATTTCATAAATAAAATCTAATATGAAATCTAAAATAGAGGAAGAAATATAAAATAGGGTTAAAGCAACAAATAAACAAAAATTTAAAAACTTGGAAACTTTATTTCAGGAATTTAAATTAAGAGAATATTTTAACATAAAAAACACATCTCATTCCTTAAGATCTTAATATTTTAACAAAGCAATATAGTTTTTTAGTGATATGGAATTATTATAGGATGATTTTGATTTATTTGAGGATATTTCAGATGATGAAATAAATTCAAAAGATGATGCAATAAGGTAATTTAATATGATTTAAGAATTAAATAATAATAAATGGTTTAAAATCAAAAATCAGAATAATTTTCAAATAAATTAATGATTTTGAAAGAATTAAATAAAGATAAATAAAAATAAATAAAATAAAATTTATTAGAAAATGAAGAATTTATATAAATAAATGATAATGAAAAGAAAAAAAGAGTAATATAAGATTATTAAACAAATTTAGACATTTAAAACATAATTGATAATTAAACAAATGAGAAAAATGATATAATTATATAAGAATAATAAAGAATAATAAATGAACAAGTAATTTATTACAAATTAGACCTTTTTTTTATAAAATTTTAAACTTTTCCAGTAAATTTATAAAAGTTATTAAAAAATTATGTAAAAAATTTGACAATCTAATTTGTAATAATAATTTGTATAGAAATTATATTCACTATATTAATAATGTGAAAAAAAGATAGATTACCATAAAATTTTAACAGATAGAACATAAAAAAATACATCTTTTTAGTTCAATTCTTAGCAATCGAGGTCAAATAGACAAAGCAATAGAAATTATGAAAAAGATTTTAATAAATTATCACTATCTCTAAATCCCAAAATAAATGTGTTAAGAAATAAAATTTCTTAATCACAATAATTGCATTTATAAAAACCTAAAAATCTTTAAAAAAGCGTAAAATAAAAAGTTAGTGCAACATAATTCCCAATATTACATAAAAATGTTATTGCAAATTTATGATAATATTGTTATTATCTTTACTTTTATTTATTATTAATTTTTTATTCAAAATTATTATAATACTAACAAGATTAATTATAGTAAATATTTATGATGAATGTTTAAAACTATCAAAAAATGCAATAGATGATAAATAATAACAAAAAATACCAAATTATCTTTAAATAAAGAGACTAATTATAAAATCCGTAAAAAATGAGATAATAATTGATATATTTATTTCAGTATTTATAAAAAATGATTAAAAAAAGAAAAACGCATATATTTAAAAATTTGAAAATGAAAATTAATTAAATTAAGTAATAATTTATATAAAATGAATATAGAGTATATTATTATTTTTTAAAAAGAAAAATTTTAAAAGAAAAATAAAAAAATTGATAAATTTTATGGATTATCATTTAAAAATAGTAAAAATTAGTGTATTATACAGCTTTAAATTGAATATAAACGATAATAATTTATTGACAATATAAATAAAATTATCATAAAAGTTATAACAAATTTTTCATAGAGTCTTGAAAATATAGCCAAATATATAAAATTAAATTTAAAATTATGAATAATATTATAAAAATCAAAAGAATAAAAATAATCAACTTTAAAAAATTATATTAAAACGATTTTTTTGTTAAAAACAACTATTTTAAACATTTTAAATTTTAAAAACAAGGTATTTTTAATATTTTATAGAACACAAAATTAAAAAATATCTAATTTAATACAATAGAATTAATTGATTAATCAATAAATATTTTTTAAGAAAATAGATAGAGTTTTTATATTAATTAGAAATAAATTTAAATCGATATTTTAATTTATATAAATAAGCAGTCTTAATAAAAATAAAAATTAATTGAATTAATAATAATATTTAAAAATTCAGAAATTTAATTATAAATTAGAGAAAATATGCATTTAGAATTTTATAAAAAAAAACAATGATTACTAAACATTTTTAAATTTAAAAGATTACAATTTAGATTTTAGTTAATTTTTGAAGAAATATTTCTTAAATAGTATAAAAATAATTAAATATAAAAATAATAACAGACCTATATATATATTAGTAAATTTTATAAATAAAAATAGTCAATAGTTTTATAAAAAAAAGTGAATTAAATAAAAAAGGACATATTTAAAAACAATTTTAAAAATATAATATGTAGTAATTACAAAATAATATAATAAAAGTTTACAAATAGATTAAATACGATATAGAAAAAAGTAAATTATATATTAATAGTTAATATAATAAAAATTAAATAATATTATGAAAAATAGATTAAAATATGTGTTTAAAAAATTATAAAACTATAAAATTGAGTTAAAATCATTTAAATAAAATGCAATTTAACTTTTAGATAAGATTCTAATTTAAAAATAAAAGAATATAAAATAATTTATATTTCATAAATTAATTCATTATTTAGAGAATAATAATAATATATAACACATATTAACAAATCAAATAATCGTGAACGATTAATTAAAAAAAAACCAAAATAAAATTTAGAAAAATATACATGAAATTAAAAAAAAAAATATTGTTTTGAAAATAATGAATAATTTACAAAATGATCAATATTAACATATGAAACGCTACTTTTAACTTTTTCAAATAAATAAAGAAAATTCAATAAAATTAAATATTGAAAATGATCTTGGATATGACTATGTAGAATTCTTATGCAATTAAGTTATTTATCTAATTATATAGAATAAAGAATTAAAAGAAGATATTAATAAGTAAAATTAAGAAAATACATAGAATCAATAAAAATATATTAATAGATTAATTGAACTTGAAAACAAAATCAAACATTTATAAAATTAATGAATCTATTATTAAATATATGAAATAAGTATATTAATTTAAAATTTCTTATATAAAGTTAATTTATCATCTGCCTCTAAATCCACCGCCTATTAAATATAAACAATATACCACCACGGCCACCTCTAAAACCTCCTCTATCACCACCTCTAAAACCTCCACGATCACCGCCTCTACCTCTAAAGCCTCCACGATCACCGCCTCTACCTCTAAAGCCTCCACGATCACCGCCTCTACCTCTCATGCCTCCTCCTCTTGAAGGTCCTGATGAAGCTCCTTTAGGTTTAGGTAAAAATCTAATTATTTGTAAAATTTATAAAAAATAGTAAATCATATTATTATTTTCAAAACATAATATACCTATAAAATGGAAGACAATCATTTTCATTCATGAAGAATTTCTATTCTTCTTTAAAAGATGTGCTAACCATTCCATTTTATAAAGTAACACTAAATAAATATGAATTTATAGGCCCTAAAATTTCATCAACTTATCCTATTTATGTTTTATTTTCTAAGAAAATAGGTCTATTAAATTTAGGAACTTTTTAATCATTTGTATTTTTAATCACAATTTATTCTTTACAAGTATTATTATATGATCCAATTTCTAATCATTGAATATATTATACAGATAAAAGCTCCTGGATCTTATGGACCAAAGTCTCTACCTCCACGGCCTCCACGAAATCCACCTCCACGACCACCGCCACGGAATCCTCCTCTTTATTCAAATTCTTTACCCATATCTTTATTTTTAATATTAATTTAATCAATAAAATTCTAT
>Ga0233399_1000806_pt1 | contig 11398 bp, 9 predicted proteins | sample 43DmetaG_FD_182698 | JGI IMG/M metagenome (GOLD analysis project Ga0233399, IMG submission 182698) | Seawater microbial communities from Monterey Bay, California, United States - 43D | ecosystem: Environmental > Aquatic > Marine > Coastal | place: USA: California | collected 2016-11-08 | reverse complement strand
CAACCCCAACCCCAACCCCAAAAAAATATTATTTTTATAAAATTATAAAATAAGTATTTTAAAAATATATAATATATAAATCAACTCATCTATTTATTAAAAACAATTTGATTATTGTCTAATTGCTCTAACCTTAATTCTAGATCTTTTGAGATTTCATCAAGCATACTTATATTTTGATAAACGACATCACAATAAATGAATAGTAACAAATTTTTCATATTAGTAATATGTACTATAATATCGTCATGATAAAGAGTTAGTTTTTAAATCTTTTTAATTAATTAGATTACGTTTGTTTATGATAACTTTGTTAAATTATCATTTGTTGTTTAAAAAGCATTACATAACATAAAATTAAATGAATTTTTCTATAATTATACCTTTTTATTTAGTTTATATGCACTATATAATTCTACCTAAATATAATAGTTTTTATTTTATTTTATTACCCCATCTTTATCTGAAATTACTATTCCATCTAAATATTCGTTATTTATCATATAATTGTCTAAAAAGTCTTAATCCAACATTATTTTATTATAAGAATATATTTTATATTTTATAAATATTTTGATTATTTAAAAAACGATACTGTTATATAATTTAAATAATATTTAAAATGAATTAATAAGATCTGGAATATACAGCATTTGTAGAAACTTCAGAGGTAGTATAAGAATTTTATCGTAATTAGTAATCTTAATTTAAATAGAAAAACTATAAAATTGGAAAGCTATTTTTTTGAAATTGAAGATTGGTTAAATAAACCTATACAAACTGTAAAAATAAATTTATGATAGAAATAAGATAATACTCCTTTAATAATAAAATCAGAAAAAGGACAATTTTCATATTAACTATTAGTTTAATGGTAAGATTTTCATAGACTAAATGATAAAAAAAAAGTATATTTTTAGTATAATAGAATAAAGACATTATAATTTCTCATTATACTCGAACAAGTGATAAAAATAGCAATATTTTTTACGCAATATATAAAATTTTAGTTCAATTAAAAGTAAATAGTTAAAATTTAAAGGAAATAAATTAAATAAATTTAAAAGTTGAATTGAAAGAATAAAAGTTAAGAAAGTATTTTGGGTATTGGCTTGATGCATGTAGTTCATATTTAGAGTAAAAAAATATATAATTTAGTTAATAAATAGTGAATGATTCTACAATAATAATAATATTGGATGGTATAGATTTTTTCAGAGACTTTTAAACAAGAAAAGAAGCAGTGACAGCATTTTGGATGCCAAAGACTCTGCCTGTAAGAATAAAGTTCATATTAACAAGTTATGGTTAAAATGATGCAATAGATTATTTTAAATAATATGACTGTAAAACATTAAGATTAAGTGATTCTATAGAGAATTCTTAAAATGTTATTTAGTATTTATCAGAAAATAGGTAGTTTTGTATCTTATTTAGAAAATTATATGTTTCAAATGAAACAAAAGATAAAATGATTAAAATATTATATCAATCTCCATAAAACTTACTTTCATCTAGTGAATATACAAGGATATTCATGAATATATTTGTACCTTATAGAAATTAAACTGTTAAAATGGTAGGCCAAGTTAATTAAGAATTAATACAATAAATTAGCGAAAAACAAATTTTAGACAAAATCTAAAGTATTTTTTGTTTTATAAGAAATTTAATCAATAAAAGAATTATATTTTTATATCTTTGAATTCTTTGCCACATAATTAATGAAACCAGAAAAATTTAAAAAACTTCTAATAACTTTTATCATAATTCATAAAGGAATCTCAACAAAAGAAATTTTAGAACTGGTTTTATATTAAATTCATTATAGATTGATATCAAAATTGAAGAATTTACCACTTTTATTCTTTACTTTAAATTTACAATAATAAAATCAAGATTTATTTGGTTAACTATAAATGAATAATTCAAATAATGCATAAGAGACTATTATTAACCAGATAACTAATATGTATAAATATTTAAATTTTTAGTTAAAAAATTTACATACAGAAATTGCAGCAATTTTAGAAAATTAACAAATGACATTTTAAACTTTAGAAGAACAAATCTATCATTTAAATTCATCAAAATAATACTTTAAAGTAAAATTAATATTATTATTATTTATTATAATTAGCTAAAAGAAAAAATATCAAACATTGAAAATTTTTTATTAATGTATAATTCTCAATTTAAATACGATTTGTGTAGATATTGGTAAAAACTAGAAGAAACAGGATTTGATCCTGTCATGGGTATTTTTTTATGAATAAAGAATATCAGAAATCTATTGAAATGTTTGAAGGACATTATAAGCTTAAATCTGATGAGCTTCTATTTATTTTACTTTAATTCTCTAGATTTTTTAAAGATTTTAGTGACTTTGAGACAAGTAATACCCCAGATTTTAGACATCCTCCAATAAAGGGAGGAACAGAACTTGAACAAATAGGTATTTAATTTTGATTTAAATACTAAATAAAAATAGGACTTTTAGGAGAGTTAAAAAATTTAAAGATGAATTCTGATGAAAATTCTGAAGTCTAAATTTTAAATGGAGTCGAGTCTTTAAATATAGAAATTCCTACAAATAAAGAGCAAGTTCGTGATCACTATAAAAATTAAATAAAAGAAAGAATGGTATAAGAAAAACCTTTAGAGGAAGAAGAGGAAGCTTAAAATTTAGTTAATGATTTATAAAAAGAGGCTTAAAAGAATAATAATGATTAAGATGATGATTTTTAGTAATATTAATAAATAAAAGAATGCCAATTGTAAGATAAGAAAGATTTATTGATACAAAAAAAAAGAATGATAAGAAAAATAAAGATTATTTAAAAGGAATACCATTAATGCCATTATCATAATTAAACGAGATAGAGCCAACTTATTATTATTATAAAAGATGGGTTTGGTTAATATTTCCATGGGCTTGTATGAATTAAAAAGAATCATGTAATTTTTCAGAAATAATGAAAAAAAGTAGTGTTAATTCTACACAAAGTATGAATTATTTGGATGAGATATTTGCTGAATTATGTAAAATTTTCATATAAATATAGAGGCGTTAATAATAACATTAGACGCAAAAATGAAAAAAAAATAATGTATTGTACAGAGAATTAACTTAGTTTTGAAATAAATACTTTGAATAAATTGAAAGTTTGTCTATAAGAAATGGAAGCAAATGTTCAAAAAAGTAAAATTGATGATATAAATAATGTAAATATTAGATTTAAATAAGAATAATTTTGAGTCTATAAATAATAATGATTTTAAAAAAAAGAATTCTATATTTAGAAATTAATAGACAAATAAAAAAGAAGATATGTTCAAAACTAGTCTTTAATTTAGTAAATAATAATAGAGTAAAACTCAAACAGAAAGATATAATTAATAAAAATAAAAAAATATTGTCACAAATACAGAAAGATACGATACAAACTCTATCTTTTTTACAGAACCAGAATAATAAACTACATAAAGAAATAAAGTTGGATAAAATACAATATCTAATTTACCATATTTGATAAGATAAAGTCAAAATATATTCTTAGGAGCATTAAACAAAAAAACTCCTATAAGAAGTAGGGAAAGAGAAAGAGAAAAACCTTTCAATAGAATTATTGTATATTATTGTGTTATATGGTATAAAACTATAAAATCAATTTTAAATCATGCCATTTAAAATTGATTTTTTTAAAAACTTAATTTTAAATATCATGATTTGAAATTGATTTTTATAGTTTTATTCCATAATTATAATATAGTAAAAATCTGAAACTAATATATGTCATGCTTTACCTAAATTAAAAAATGATTTAGGTTAGCACAGTTATATTTAAATTGAAACTTTAAAAAAATAGAATTAAATTGCAAAATAGAGAATGGACGAATTAAAGTTTAAAAAGTAAGATTATTATAATAAAAAGTAATTAATTGATGGAAACTTTAAATCATTTTCATAAAATAGAAGAATAAGGTTTAAACAAAGATAAATCTGAATAAATATTGTAAAATGTTACAAATAAAGTTTTTTATTTTTAAAAAAAGGTAGCTTTATTAGAAGATAAATTAGTTTAAACAGAAAATTCTTTATAATAAAATGAAAAATAAATTGTGCATATGAATAAAATTATGATGATTTGTAAAGGAAATGATAAGTAAAATCAAGAATGGATTACAGTATATAAAAATATATATAGAATTTAAATTTTTTTGCTATGAGTTAAAAAAAAATGATATATTTTGAAAAAAATATAGTAAAATAAAATACTGCGAATATAAATAAATTGGAAAAATTATAAAGTAAATTTTAACTTGAATGTGACAATAATTAGCTTATGCATGATAATTTTATTAAAGAAATTAATACTACTATTTAATAGAAATACAATTTTGATAATTAGTTGTCTAAAAGTAAGTTTTTTATTATTATTAGCTTCAAAAATAATTGACAATTCAATAGAACAGTCAAAAACATGCGACCATTTTTTTGAAAATATGAAAATAAAATAAAAACTAAACAATACAGTTAAAAAATCAAAGGAAACTAAATAAAATCAAAACAGCGTTGCAAAAGATTAAGTTTTTTTATTATATAATAGTTTATTATTTAATAAAAATAAATGATAAATATAATATCTGAATTATTAAACATCGATGTTCTAAATCAAGATTTTAAGTAATTTAAGTTTTATTTAGAAAAACTGAATAATTTCAAAAATTTCTATAAAATCATGCAAAAAATAATGAATTATAAGCAGTAATTATATATATTTAAAAGATTTTAAATAGTTTAAAAGATAAAAAATCACTTATGTAAAAATAATTAGAATCAAAAAGAATTAAATTTTAATATCTTTAAAAAGCTAACTTTTAAACAAGATTTTCGGATTTAAACTAACTTGATCCTTTAAGTGAAGAAATGGACGTGTAAAATTTAAAATCTTAAATTATAAATTTGAAATAATTATTTAAATATTTAAAAAATTATATAGAGAAGTTATATAAAATAACATAAAAGAGAGTATCAAATTATAAAGTGAAATTCAATAAACAGTTAAGAAATATTAAGATATTTTATTATCATTGAGAATGAATGTTAATAATATGATAAAAAATACATTTTAACAGGAAAATGAAAAATATTAGATTAATAATTTGAGTCAATTCGATTATTAAAAGGTTTAATAAATACATTTTAGTTTAATGATGAAGTAAGATAAAAAATTGAATATCTTAAATCAAAAGTTGGAGAAACTTTAGTTTAAGAACTTTTAAATTCAAATAAAATTAATTATAAAGAATTTGAAGTCAAATTTGCAAATTTAGATGATTCAGAATCAAAGTAAAAATAATGAATATTATTTATTTTATGCTAAATTTAATGTATAATTTTAAAATGTCAACAAGCTTTTATATTTATACGGTTTAATTTTAACACTTTTCTTATTAATACCCTAGTATAATCTTATAATTTCAATTATTGTGTATATTTACAAGGTAACTTAAAATTATCATTTTGGTTATTTCTCTTTTTTAAACATATAGATTTAAATGCAGAATTTATTATAAATAAACTTTTTATTATAAAATTATAATATATATGATCTTTAAAATAACAATTTTAATAATAATCAAAAAAATTCTACAATTATATAAAAAATTTAAGTTTTATCGATTAAATTATTTATAAAAATGTAAATTATTATAAATATTTGACTATTTTAGTGATTATGTAATAATTGGATAAAGTTAAAGAATTCTAAAATTTTTATACAGAATATTGTATTTTAATATGTCAAAATTTCAATTTTATATTTAATATATTCAAACAAATAGTGATATAAATCCTGATATTATAGCAAAAACTCCCGCAAATTAAAGATTTGCTATAATGAATAAAGAGCTTTCACAACCATAATAAAAAAAATTTTTAATAACAGGAAAAATGCCAAAAATAAATATCTATTATAATAAAAAATAGTACTTATGAATAAAATGAAATTTTATTGTAAAATCTTAAATATTATGGATATTTCTTTATTATGATAGTTTTAGGAAATTCTTATGTTGATGCAATTTGAAAGCCTCCCAATATAAGAATAATAAATGTTAATTCTAATTTATCAATACTAAATAAAAATTTTATAGATTTACTTTTAAATAATGTTAAGACTTATTCCCCCTACAAATTATGCTAATGTAAACATCATCATTATATTCATTTGCATTAATTAAAATGATTTTTCACAAAAATAAGTCATCACGGCAGAGAATAAATATGTAAATGATCCCCAACTTACTCCAATTTCAAATACTTTACGCCTTTTTTATCATTTTTAAAAATATATATTATTAAATACCTTAAAAAAACTGTAGCCTATGGAGGCTCTTTTCTAGCAAGCATAAGTCCTACCCAAGCTGTACCGTACATAATTGTTTGTAATACTGCACAATACGCAAAAAAATAAGATAATAATATTATTTTTCCTTTTTTATTCATTATGCTATTTTTAAATAAATTTAACTTTGATGAACTGCTTGATATAATTATTTCAATATTTTTTTATTCAACATTCGGTTTTGGTGAATAAATCATTAAAAAAAGCATTATGACAGTTCCTATAGATGCACATGTTAAATATACAAATCTTTAATTATAAAAAATTATTCCTTAAATTTGTTTCAAATTTTAGTAAAAAGTTTATACAAATTCCCATACACCAAAAGCTTCCCAAAAAATAACCACTTATTTTTCCTATTTATCTTATATATTAAATTTTAGTTTATTCTTTTTAAGTATATTAAAAGTGGTCTAATATTAATGTTAAATTATCACAAGAAAAATCGATTAATAAATATCCAACTACTCCACAAAGCATAATAAAAAAATCTTTTTTCATCATTTTTTATGAAATCTAATTTGAATTCCCTAAAATTAGAAGTCCAATTACGCTCATTCTTAAATATTTAAAAAAATAACAAAACTTGCAAAATAATTAAGAATTTTATATAACTCTTTTTTTTTATAAAATCCAGTAAAAGATACTCAATTAATGGTCGAACAGACCTAGCACATATTGCAGGTAAAATCCATACAAAACTATCAAATATAGCGGGTGTGTTCAAAAGCATAAAATAAGGAGTTAAAAATATATTTTGTATTGCACTAACTTTAAAAAAAAAAATATACTTAGTTCTACATAATAAAATAGAATGAATAAAGAAAATTTATATTCATTTATTTGTTATATATCGACTTATTTTTTTAAAATAAGTTACTCAGTTTCTTCAGACATAAAAATATATAATACTATAAATTAATTACTTATAAGTTAAATAAATCTAATTATAATATTTATAAAATTAAAAACTTTAAGAATTTTAAATAGTAGATAATTTATGAAATTTTAATAAAAATCCTTTAATAATTTTAATTTTAGATTAATATAAGTTATCAATATTATAAAATGTCAATCTCAAACTTTAGTAATTCTTTAAGTGATTTGAATCAAAATAAAAGTCGGAAATTTGTATTTAATTAAACTGATTACTAATAGAATGTGATAATAAAATAAAGAGCTGATTAAGAAATTTCTAAAAAGGTTTTAAAAGATAATGATTAAAACTTAAATAAATTTAAAACTCAGCGTTTTTAAACAACTTATAATTAAAAATTCAGTTAAAGCAAAAATTAGTATGAACAAAATAATAGGTTCTTTTTTAAAAAAGAGTAATTTACAAAATTCAACGTTTCATATGTTCCTAAAAATTATGAAAGAATTAAATATAAAATAATCGAAGCAGAAAAAGCAAAACAGATATATAATTGTAGTTAACCGGTAAGCATTAAGTCTCCTTAAATATTACATTATATAGATTAAACTTATTTCAAAGAGAACTAAATCAATAAAAATATTATATAGACTTCATAAAGTGAGAAAAAACATTTTAAATTTAAATTACCAAAATCTTCATTCAGTATCAAAAATCTTTAATAAGGAAAGTATGTTTTTAAATGAATACTTTAAAAAAATTTCATTTATTAAATAATCACTTATATATTATATATAACAAATAAATAACAATGATTTGATAATTGTTCATTTTTTATTTGTTTGAGGTCTTTCATTATAATTTGATACAATAATTTTATCAGATTTATAGAATACATTTTATCTTGATGAATAAGGAGAAAATGATGATTATTATGTAGATAGTACTTTTTTTTCATTTTTATTATCTAATTCGAGATTAGTGGTTGATTTAACAGTATAAAGTTATAAAACTTCTGAACTTAAATCTTTAGTTAAATTTCTAATATAAAGTTAAGGTTTTCTTTCGTTTAGTTTTGAATTCTTTATATCATTTTTGAATTTTTCTATAGTATAATAAAAAAAACATTTTTAAGTAGAATTATCTATAAATTTGCTTTTTTGTTTCTCATTTTTATCATTATAAATTGGATTATATTCTAGCATTTACAATTTATCATTCAATATTTATTGTTGATGTTTATCCACTTAAATAAACAAAAAATACACTAATCAATTTGAAAAAATATATGATGATTTTTGATTTACTATCTTAAAAATGCACTTTTTTAATTCTATTATTTCTTCATAAAGAATAGATCATCTGAACTATCTTTTTTTATCTATATTTCTTATTTCTTATTTATATTTGCTTCATTTCCTCTTTTTATCATTTACTTTTATTGTTCCATAAATTCCTAATTATTATATGCATACTTCATTACTTAAAATAACTTCATTTATTTCTTAGTTTCGTTCTATTGACTCAAAGTTTTTTTTTCTTTTTGTTTATATTGTTGCCAATCTTTAAGTTTTAAATTATTATTTTATCAGATCTTCTACATCACATTATTATTTCTATATATGGTATCTTTTTTAATTAAACATTATAATTTCTGATTTTTTTTTTAAAAATTTCTCATCTTATTAATTTTGTATTTTATTTGCAACTTTATTTTGAATTTCTTTATTATTTTTTGAAAATTCAGTATATAAAAAATCATTTTTAAAGTTACTCTATTTATTATCTTTTGTGGTTTTTTTCATTAAATATATTAATTTATATTCAAATTATATACAAAAATTATACTTTGCAGAAACAGCAGCATGTAACTCTTTTTGAAAATTAAAAAAACTAATAATAAAATAATATACATATCATCTAAAGTTTCTGAATTTTGTATTATAACTTTTAAACTATGAATTTTTAGAAATTTAACTAATATACTTTCCTATTTATAAATATTAATACTGATTACAATAATTGTATTAATTTATTCGCCACATCATTTTATATACTCTTATCAAAATGATTTCCAAATAAATACACTTATTATATTATCTCATCAAATATTACTTTAATTTCTTCTTTTTATTTTATTATAATAATATTATTTAAATACCTTCTTATAGATCTTAATTCATATTGTCTTATTTTATTATGCTATTTTATTAATTTTTATATATATTTTATTCTATTTATAAGTTTAGTCTTTTTTTTCTATCGCTTAATTTCTCAATAGATTTTCTAAATTTTAAAAAATTAGAATTTAAAACATTTTCATTATTTTCAGTAATATTTTACTCTTCAATTTTTTCTTATTTATAATCTCTTTAATTGAAATCAATATATAGATCAAATATTGAAGAGTTTATGTAGCCTTAAGGTATTTTTTCAATAATTTTGTGTAAAATTTGAAATTATTTAACAACGTAGAGCATCATTTAATCATAAGATTTGGCAATAAAGATCTTTTATAAAATAAATTACTTAACTTTACTATTTCTCATCTTAAAGATTATTAATATGTTTAGTTCTAAGTTCTTAAGTATTTGTACTAAATATATCTCTCATTTCTAGAACTTTTTAAATGTCTTAATCCTCTAAATTAAGCCAGTGTTAATTTTAAATCAAAGTATCATCCATTGTTTCTAGTTATTTGATTTTTTATTATTTCTTAAATATTTCATTTTACTTAATTAATTAGATCTTAATACAGATTTACTAATAAATATCTTGATTTTATTAAATTTTTATTTAATTTAATAAGTTCATCTGTTTATTATGATATTGTTTTATCGCACACTTTCTCTTTATTTTCCTTATTATAATCAAAAAATAGCTTTTTCATTGTTTCCATCATTAAATCACATTAATTATCATTTTCATTAATAAATGTTTAAATTTAGTTCTCCAAAAATAACTAATTTATTATTATTATTACATATTTTAAACAATCTAAGTATTTTTTTCTTATTTTATTTATTTATTATTTATCTTTTTACTTTATAATGTCTTCTAATCGTTAATTTATATTTTAAATTTTGTTTTGTTATTCTATTATAATAGTGTATTTTTTCTTTTTAATATAAAATTTTTACTTTTAATTCATTTACAATGTCAAAATGATTATCACATTATGCTTTATTTTTGTATTATTGACACTATACATTTTTCATTTATTTATTCTTATTTTTTTCTTATTTGATTCTTTTTTGATTATAGAAATTTTTAGCATTTTCCAAATTTTTAGAACATAATTTATTTTTGTATTCAAGTTCAAAATTTAGTTTTTATTAAAATTCTTCATAATAATCTTATCTTTTTTTTATATCAAAATTTTAAACCATACTAGTTTATCTATATTTCTAATAATATTTATTATAATTACAAGATTTTTTTTAATATCATTTATTATATTTTAATTTTACTCTTTTATAACATTTTCTTTATCGATATATTCATTTAAATCTTCTAAATCATCTTATTACTTTTTTATTATATTTTATAGTTCATCTTAGCTTGGCTAAAAATTATTTTTTATTTAATTTTTTTCTAATGTTTTTAAATCTATATATTTTTATATTGATTTATTGTTTTAACATTTAGAATTGAAATCTTAAGCATCTGTCAATTTTTACAGTAATTTTAAATTACTTAGTAAAAATTATTTTTTTTATTATTTTTAATCTGTATAATAGTTTTTTAATTATTTTAACTAAAAAATAGTATAAATATACTTCAATTTCTATTTTATTTTATATTTGATTATTTTCCTAAAATTAAGATCTATTATCTATAATATTGAATTATTCTTTTAAATCTTGATAATGGTCATCATAAGTTTTTAGTTCATTGACTAGAACAGGTTTAACTTTTTAAAGACAACTTATTTAAGTTATATATGTGTTGACTTTTTTCATTATTCAATTTTTTATTATAAAAGTTATAAAATAAAGCATATATTTAAAAAATTAACTATATTATCTATTTAAAATAATTTAAAATTTTAAATATCATTTTTATCTTTATTCATATTATTATATGGGGTTGGGGTTGGTGTTGGGGTTGGGGT
>Ga0233399_1000804_pt1 | contig 11412 bp, 2 predicted proteins | sample 43DmetaG_FD_182698 | JGI IMG/M metagenome (GOLD analysis project Ga0233399, IMG submission 182698) | Seawater microbial communities from Monterey Bay, California, United States - 43D | ecosystem: Environmental > Aquatic > Marine > Coastal | place: USA: California | collected 2016-11-08 | reverse complement strand
TAAAAGCTATTACAAATATCAAAATAAAAACAAATTATTATAAAAATTATTTATAATAATTAAAATAACAAATTTTCCCTAAGTTAAGATATTTTTAAAATATTTAGAAATTAGAAAATTATTGCAGTTTTTTAAAAATATTTTTTAAACCTGCCCTAATTTTATTTTGAATATAATATATTAATCTAATTTTTTATCAAATAACCAAATGATGTAAATCTCTATTTTGTATATCTAATTTTTATTGTGCCATATGATTATCATGCTCCAATTAAAGTTAAGCAAGCATTTTTTATGATTATTCTGCATTTTTGATCAAATCCCAAACTTTTTTACCTATTTATTTCATAATATCAATATATTTAAGATCAAATCTGCATGATTTTTCAAATTTTACTTCTTTTCCTTCAACAGTAGCATCAAATCTTAATAAAGCTTAACTATCACTTGTAGATACATTAAATTCAATCATATTTAAATTAAATGGACAATTTTAAACCATTTTATTAATCAAACTCAAATAAAACATGAAAACAACTTATCCAGAGTTTACAGTGGCTTATGCAGCATTTACACTTAATTAAGCTGCACTAATGGCAGCTTAACCAGATTTTTCAACCAATTCCACTTCTTAATATGCTAAAGCACATGCTGCCTAGTATACTTATTCAGCTGATTTTGTTTCAGCATAATATACAGCTTTAGCAGCCTCCAAAGAAGCATTCATTACCCCTCTAGCAGTTTATAACATAATGTCATATTACATTTTTTCATATTATAAAAAAGGATAACATATCCAATATAACCAAGGAGGGCAATTTTTTTAAGCATCTTGAAAATTTTTATTAGCTCTATCTTATTATTATTAGAATTTTCTATTTGCATTGTCTTATGCTAATTAATAAACCTTTAAACCCTAATTAATAGATTCATCCATTTATTTTTTTTATTATGCTACTGTTTGTGCATATGTTTATTGAGCTGTATCTATTTTATTAGTCCAAGTTTCTTTTGTATTTTATAAGTTTTATAAAGCATCATTTAATGTCTATTATGCTGCATAAAATTTTTAACAAGATTCATGTGCAGTTTCTAAAGTGAAATTATGAATAGCTTATTTTAGATCTCCAAATGTCTACAATTTACCATGTATATCTAACTAGTCAAATTTTATTGAAGCCCCTTTATTCATTACGCAATCTAACTCGAATTAGAATATTCTCACTCCAAAAGGATAAAAGTTTTCTTTACTATGCAAAACTAAACCATTTTTTTAAAGTTACATATTGACTCCTGTGGAAACACCTAATAAATATAGTTTAGCATCTATATTAAAATGGAATGGAGTTGCTTTACCAAAGGCAAAATCAATTGATGGTCCTTTATTATCATCATCAAAACTGCTTAATTTAAAGTATTCTAAATCAATTTTACTACATGATCCTTTTGCTTTCAATAAATCGGTATCAATTTATATATCAAGAGATGATTAGAAATTAAACACTTCCATATCTAAATTGGCGAAAACACCTTCTTAAAAGTATTAATCAAAAATTATAACTCCACCTGGTGGAGCAACTGTTATAGAACCATCGTTCAATTAGAAACTATCTGTGAATGGCTAAATTAATTAAGGTATATTAGCATCTGATGTTCCTTTAATCAATGTTGTAAAATTAAGATTTTATATTTCAGCTTAAAATATATTATTTTTTGGGTTAGAGGGATCAAATGCTATCATGAATTCAAAAGTACTTTCCACTATTGTAAAACTACCCTAAAGTGCAAAATTAAAATATGGAGGTATTTCAGTAATTCCTAGTTATATTCCAGCATGGTTAATTTTAGTGTTATGCATATTAAATGGTTAATCCCATTCAGTAAGCAAAAATGCTTAAAGTTAGAAGGAAAGTTCTGACAATTTCATGACACCTTTAAATATTTCATATTATTCTGAAATCAAAATTTTTAGGCTTGATGATATACCAATATCGATTTCTTCTACTTACATAGTGAAAAAAAGATAATTATCCATTAATGACCAAGTTTCACCAATTTGAACTTCTTATACTACTTACATTCTAATTTCAATATTTTCTAAATTTCTAGCAATGATTTTAAATTCTAATCCTCTTTAATCAGCTGGTATTTTGAATAATGATTATACTTTACCCATAACTTTACTTATAAATGGAACAGATCCAGTAATTTAAAGACCTTTGGTTATATCATCATAAGAGGATATTTAAAAAAAGCTAAATTAAAAGATATATTCATCCATAAATTATAATCTTGAACTAAGTAAACCAGCATTAAATGTTTCTAAATTTTAAAATGTTAATCTAACTCCTTTATTATATTCAGCTATAAATTCTAATGTAGAGCCCCCTGAAAATTCACTGTTCAATGTTATTTTTTATGCACTATAAATGTTTATAACAGTATTTAATATTTCGAAATTCAACAAATCTTTGAAAGTATCATCGCCATCAGTTAAATTTTATAATACATTATTCCATAAATTAATCATTTCTATTTTATCAATATTTATTTAAAAGTAATCTAATGAAGACTTCCATAAGAATTTTACACCTACATCTTCTATATGAGAAGATAATTCTAGTTAAGTTGTCAAATCAGTATTCATACCTTAAATCTAAAAATCAATTGCATTTATCTAAATATCTCTTAATAGTGTAAAATCTGCTAATCTTTAATTTATAATTGCATTAAAATCTAAGGAATAAGCTTTAGTTTTGAAATTTAAGCTCAAATCAATTTTATCTTCAATACTTAAAATGCTATGAATTTTTTCTGGAATATTTTAGACTCCAATTGTTTATAAAAAAGCGTATAATGAAGTATCACATTTCATTTATACTTAAGGAAAATTTGAACATATAAGTTAGCATGGTATATTTTTATTTGAAATAATGCATACTTTTTAATCACTAAAAAAATCAACTGTTAATGTAAAAGATCCAATATTGAAACTTAATGGAGTAGATACATTTTCAAGGAAATTATTAAATTATTGTTATTATTATTCTACATATGTATGATATTCATTATTCATACCAATAATATGGATTTTATCATTATCAATTTAAATTTTTTTTGTCTTAAAGTTATATTAGATTTTGAATTCTGATTATTAATTTAATTCTTATTAGTCATTATATTAGTTGTTATTGATTTGATTCAATAATTCTATCATATTGTAATTTATAGTTGCTTATATTTAAGGATAATTTGTGCAATCAATTGAATATGACTATTTAACGTTATTCAATGAACAGTCATGAATTTAAAATCCTAAATCTTTGTTTCCTAGTATGAATTGTGTTTATAATTTATCAATTTAAACTTTGAATCCTTGATTATTTGTCCAAATGGTTTATTATATTAATTAATTTATTTAATATAAATTAAATTCAATTGTCATTTATTAAGTAACAATATTTTCAATTTTGAATTTAATCTAATTAAATTCTAAATTTTTAGAAAATTATTAGAAGTTTAAATCATATCCTCCAGTGAACTTATAATAATTATTTTATTAATCAAATTCGAAGTCAATGAAAATTTTCTAATTTAAATACATCTAAATGTTTTAAGGAATGTTTTTTATCTCATTTAAATCTTAGATTGAACCAAAATAGGTTCCTGAAACTTTGTTGTCTTTTTTAGTACAAATTGTTGAGACATCCATGAATTTACAAACATGATTAGAGATTAAATCCACTTTAATTTATCCAATAGTAAAAGTTTCTTCAGGGATTAAATTTAAATCGAAAATTTTTCTTGTGAAAGGTGTATTTTCAATTTCCATTTGTTTTACCCTTCTTGCATAGATTAATGCCAGCTATAGGAATAGTAATAATATTTGCATATTTTTTTATTTATTAAATATCCGAAATTAAATCTATTAATAAAATTTAAATCTTTATTTCAAAATTATTATTTTAAAATAATTGTTATAAAATTATTATTCATGAGGGATTGGGGTTGGGCCCAGCCCCAATCCCTATTTAAATTATATTAAAGTTGAAAATAGGGTTGGTTTTCGGTTGATGGATAAGTGGTTAGAATATTAATATCTGTAAAATTACTTATCTCTATAATATTAATGGACAATTTATGTTAAAAATAATTAATATTTTGAAAAATTAATGATTTTAAAAAACTGCCTTAAAATATCAAACGTATATTTTAATCATATATTTTATAAAATAAACCTAGTGAGGGTCTAATATATAATAAGTTATAACAATCATTTATATTAAATGAATAATTTCAAAAGAAATCAAAGTTAGTCTCAAAAAATTTTTCTAAATAAGGGTTATAAACCAATAATTTTCCTTTAACAAAATCAAAATAGATTCCATGTAAAGTGATTTAACCGGTGTTGAATTTTTCTATAATCCAGGGATATGTTTAAAGATTTTTGAGACTATGAACTATTGATAATTATTCTAATTCCATTAGTTGTTCCTCTTAGGTTTAATTTGGATTAACTTATCCTCTCACATCTTACAGAATTCTTATCCAGCTGTCTATAAATTCAAATTTTTTCTTTTCTTAATGAAATAAATGTGCAATTCCTTAATAATTAAATAATTTTTATAGTAAATAATTACCTCCGCATTTTGAGTGACCCAATACGACTATAGCCTCCACGTGATGTTTTTTTACTGCTAATTCGAGACCTGCAGCTACACTATGAAATCTATTAAGATTTTCTTTTAAGTCTTAAAAACATGGTACTAAATTTGCAACGTTTCTTATAACAAAAAGATCCCCTGGTTTAGCATCTAAAATCAATGCAGGATCAACTCTAGAATCACAACATGCTATAACACATATTTTTGGTGCTTATGGGATATTATATTCATTTTTTCGATATTTGTCTTAAAAATTCTTAAATCCGTCTGTAAATTTATAAGATTCCATTATATAAATTTTATTATTATAATTTATGAAATTATAAAATATAATTATTTTATTAATGTAATATATCTAATTAAAACAATTGTAAATTGAAATTTTTCTTTTAAAATACTATTCTCGATAAGAAGATTTAAGAAATTTTTAAAAGAATTTAATCAAATAAAGATTAATTAATATCCAATTACATGATATAGTGCACCATTAATAGCCTTCTAATAATAGATTTAACTATAAAAATTGATTATCCTGAAATAATCAATTTAGAAGATTAAATTATCTTAGTGATTTCTTTTAAATAATAAGAAAAGACATATTTTGATTAATTAAGAAATAAATTCAGTGTAAATTAATTTAATTAATTATCTAATTCCTAAGAAATTTTTAGAAAATAATTAAATTTATTTAAATATAAAAAAAATCTACTTAAAAATTGATTTTTTTAGCCAAATTTTTGATAATATGATAAAAATCTTAATTTTTAATCTACAAATTGCCAGACTGTCCCTTTAATTAAAATTTTAGAGTAAAAAATGTAATTTTGTACAATTATTTTGCTCAATTTAAAAATTTTAATTTAAGGGACAGTCTGGCAACTTGTAGATTAAAAATTAAGATTTTTATCATAATATCAAAAATTTGGCTAAAAAAATCAATTTTTAAGTAGATTTTTTTTATATTTAAATAAATTTAATTATTTTCTAAAAATTTCTTAGGAATTAGAAAATTTTGTTTTAATATATATAAGCTAGTTTTTTAATTAAAAAATAAATCTATGAAATATGAATAATTGTATTAAATTATAAAAATGATTTTTTTTTAATTAAAAACAAAATTAATAATTTTGATTATTATTATAAATAATAAAATATATTTATTTAGATTGTGATAAGTATGGATTTTGATTTTTAAAATTTGTATTTAGCCATTAACTAAACTTTATAAAATGCTGTTGAAAAGGAAAATTTAAATATAAAGATAGTATAGATTTTAACTAAACAAAAAAATTTGCTTTATCAGTAGGTTTAAAACTTAAAATAACTTTTATAAACTGATTTTAAAATTGCCTTCTTAGAAAATGGAAATATGATTTAATAAGAAAAAAATGTATTAAAAAAAAATTTGTATTCTGATTAAGACTTATAGAAGAAATTTTTGAAAAAAAATAAGACTTCTTCTTTTTGTAAAAAAAATGATATGAAAATTTAATTTAGACAGGAAATTGTTCATGATTCATAATTTTTGCCAATCACATAAAATATTTCTGTAATGATATAAAAATACTTTTTTAAATAAGCTTAATTAGGAATTTTATTAATTCCAAGAGATTAATTTCTTAGAGATATCTAAAATAAAGTATAGATTAAATATCCCTACTTTAATTAGAATATATTTGAAAAATTAATATATGAAATTGAATAAAGTTTAGTATTCTAAACAATATCTAGAAAATTCGAAGAATTTTAAGAGATTCATTTTTGTGGTCTTCATTTAAAAGTGTTATCTTTGCAATCAATTTATTGGATATTAAAAAGTTTACAAATTGATAAAATGACACCAACTTAAAAGATATTTTTTTCTCGTATTAAAGAATGTTTTGCATATAAAATAGATGTTGTTAGTTAGAATAATTTGGTAGAATATTTGATTGAAAATAAATATTTTTATATATAAACTTAAGATAATTAATAAATAATATGGATATAAGATTTGAAATGGGAAACAGAAGATTAGTCTACTTTCTAAATCCATGATTAGCCATTTTATAATAATTTGGTTATTTTTCTAAACTAATTTTTTGATAAAAAAAGTTAAAATAGTATATGGATTACATCTGTAGAGAGTGTTTTAACTAAAATTAGTGTAAAAAAACCTTAGAAATTTATATAAAGAGCGATTCCTGGTGGTAAATATGGATGCATATAATTTATAAAATGTTGTGGCCCATCCACTTTATAATAAATTTCATTTGGAAAATTAGCAATGTTGGTTTAACTCGCTATAGACAATTAATTTTTAATCTATCATAAAACATTACTAATAAGAAATGAATAATAACTGAATCATTCCTTAGATGAGTCATCTGTAGATAGAATAAATAAAATTCATTATTTATAATAAAAAATTTATTCCATTTTAGAAAAAAATCAATCAGGAGTGCCAATCGCAATATTGCCTAAAATATTATAAAAGAATGTAAATTTTAAGCTTGATTTATATGAATTAGGTTTTACTAAATTAAAAAAGTTTCTAAATTAAGTTCCCTTTGTAAATATAAATAGTGTGAACACAAATAAAGGTAAATTTATTTTAAATTTAGTTTACGTATAATTAGATTAATAATTCTATGTTAAAGATTAAATTTATGAAATTAATGATTTTTTAAGATAATTGCTTATTTACAATATAAATGGAATTATTATGAATTAAGTAGAAAGTTTAGTTTAAAAAGAATTTAATTTATAAATTTAGTTTGATTTTACCAAATATCTAAATACAAATCAATTAAATTTTTTACAAATCACAGAAAATGGAAATGTAAAATTTATCAGAGATAAAAAATGTAACATAGAAGCTGACTAATTTTATCCCTAAAATCAATGTTAACAAAGTTAACAAAACTATGAATAGGAAGTTTAAAATATAAAATTCATAAATGCATTACTTTAAGATTTTGAATTCGATTAAGAAAATGAGAGTTTTAAAAAATCTTACCTTTAAGAAAAAAAAATTATAATTAGTAATTCACACTTCAATTAGTCAATTTTATATGATTATGAACTAGATTGAATAATTAATATTTAAATATGATTTATTTCAAGGTTCTAACTGTATATCGAAATTAAATTTGGTTTAAATGATGAGGTTCAAAATATCTACTTAACAAGGTACTGTAACTTTTTCATTTGAAGCTTCAGATATTTCAAATCTTGGGGCACTTTATTTATTTTAAAAATTTACGTCACTTCCATTTAATATTTTATAAAATCTATTTCAAACTCTTTTTTATATGATTCAAGGATTGCATTACTTATATGACTACTGTCTAATTGTTCTAAATTATTCTAATCAAATTAAAGTTAATCTAAAAATTAATTCTTTTAAAAATAAATTTTTAAAATATTAATCAAAATTACCTAAAAAATTCAAAGCTAGTATCATTTTATTCCCTTTAAATTTCGATTATTTGATTCCAAATTGAGCACTTTATTTCTTATTTTCTTAATTTTAACCTGAAACTTAGCTTTATTAATTATCTCTATGTAAAGATGAATTCTATATATCAAAGTTTTAATCTTTAACTTATTATTAAAGCTAAATATGAAATTAAGTTAATTCTTCTGATAATTGATCAATTATATGATTTTCTTTACTATATTAAATGAATCCCATAAATTCTTATATTGTTAAATTACATTTTATTTCTTTGCATAATGAATTTGAAGGAGGTATATAAACTATTTATGTAGGACTAAAAATTTAATATAATTTTTATATATATTACAAAAATGTAATTTAGTAAATTTTTGAATCTTCTCCAATAAATGATTTTTTTATGAATTTTTAATCAAATATATTTCTTTAACTTTTTTTTAAATCACTGGATTACTTTACAGATTTCTATTTTATCTTGATTTAAGCATTTTTAAATTATATTATATTTTTAGAAGATTCATTATTTTATGAATTACTTAAAAATTTAATATTTTCAATATCATGTTATTAATTCTCATAATATTAATTTATCTAAAATATATGATAATTACAAACGACTCCATATTTTTAAAATTTAATGAACACATTTTTGCAACTTCATGATTATTTAAATGCACATCATTATCATAACTCAATTCTTTACATGAAAAAAATATCAAAGGAAAACTAATATATTTTATTATACTCAATTCTAACTTTACATTTTTCTGTTTCTGAAATTTAAAAATTCTATATTATAATATTCTCTGCATTAGTTTTTTCTTATTGGTCTACTATATCTTAAGCAACTGTTTCAAAAAAATTCTCAATATCTTTTCCCGTTTCTTTACTCATTTTTAATGACTCTAATATTATATCTCTTTATTTTTATTATGTAAATTAATTCAATTATTACAAATAAAAAATTGGAACTTAAAGATTAATTATGTTATTATCATCATAAATTTTTTGAATTTTCCTATTTTATAAATTAACACACACTCATTTAATTATACATCATATCTTATATCTTAAATAATAAAAATATTCATAATATTATTATGAAATTAAAATCAAAATTTTTAAAGAAATATCATACTAGAAAAATAAAGAAAATAAAATAATAATTAGAATTTATGTTTAATGCATATTTATTCAAATTTATGAAATTTTATAATAACTATTTTTAAAAAGTTTGATAATTTAAAAATAAGAATTTTACACAAAGTTTCTTTATTTTATTTATAATATTTCTTTAAAAATTTCGATTTTAATTTTATAATAATATTATATGTATTCTTATTTTTCAAGATTTTTGGATATTTTGAATAAAGATAAATCTGTATAAATTACATAGTCTAAAAGAAAATAAAAGCTTTATATCCAGAAATGATGCCTTCTTATTTAACAAGAAATTATAATTGATCTTCTTTGTTGCTTAGGTAAGAATTTAATCTTTTTTCATGACCTTTATCTAAATTTTAAGTTTATTTTTCATTTTTTTGTTAATTATTAGTTTAAGATTTGGTTAAAAACCCAAATTTTTATTTTTGATGATAAGTAGAGAAATTATTAAATTATCTATCACAAAGACTACCTAAATTTCTGACAGTAAGTTCAGTCTAATATATTTCCACTAAAATTAAAATATAAACATTCTTTTTTCTATGTGAGTTCTTTATTTTACGCAAGAGTATAGTAGCTAACGTAACATTCATCATGCAAAGTTTAAGGATTCGATTTGTAAATTTCTGAGTTCATTTTATATAACTTAAAAATTATAAAAACTTTTTATTTTTATCTTTTTAATTAATAAAATCTATAAATTTTAATGAATACATTCAAAATTATCAGAAATTTTACAAAGTCTAAAATGGAGGTTCTTTTAATATAAGATTTGTACCCTACTGGACTTGAAGGTTAAGTAATCAAGGTAAAACCAGGGTTTATATATATTCAATTTTAAGTTATGCATAAACAAAATTATTTCCAGAGAAGATAGCTATCGCTAATTTCCCAGGAACCAGAAATAGAATGTATCCAAATATAAATGTTAAAAATTTTTATAATAAAAGGATCTAGAAATAGAAAAAAAATTATAAATTTTTAAATATAAAGAAACTTTTGATAAAAAGATTTTAAAACCTGAAATTGATATATATAGATTAGCATCTTTTATAAATCCTGATATCCCTAAAGAATCTATTAATAGTATTAATATTTTATAAAATAGAAAAGGACTTATAATAAGAATTTTAAAGATTAGGCATTAATTGTACTATGAATGAAATAAACTTTGATGATGTTATTAATGAATATGGATAAGCTGTTATTGAAATTAAAAATCATTACAATAAAATACTTAAACAAAGATATACATTTAAAATTATCGTTAATATAAAAAAATAACAACTTACAGAAAAATAATTATAAGAAATAAGCGAAGCATCATTTAATGATAAATTAGCTGGAAAATCCGATAGAAAAAGTAAAAAAAAAATAGATGAAATAAAAGATGAAGAAAAAAAAGATGAAAAAAAAGATGAAATAAAAGATGAAAAAAAAGATGAAATAAAAGATGAAAAAAAAGATGAAAAAAAAGATGAAAAAAAAGATGAAAAAAAAGAAGAAAAAAAAGATGAAAAAAAAGATGAAAAAATTTGAATAATTATTATTTAAATAAAAAAAGTATAATTATATAAATGACAAATTTTTATTGAAATCTATTTATATGAAATTAATAATATAAGATTAAAATTAAATGTATATATAATCATTATTTCTTATTTTTTTTACTTAGTCTTTTTTTTCCAATAAAAACAGTGTTTGTAGGAGTGAAAACTGATGGTGTATTTAAAACTGTTGTCCCGGTAACAATATGTGTATGAGGGGCTGGAGTAAATGTATTTGAGACAGAATAAGTAGGAAAGTGATAATCTACTCTTTCAGGTCTTTTATAAATTGTAGTCACAGGAACTGGTTCCCCTTATGAATACGTAATAATCTTTTTTAATTCAATTTTAAAAGATATTTAAAAACCTATTTTTTTTTGTTTTTGAGATGTCTTTTTTATGCCATAGCAATTGATATCATCATTATTACCAAAAGAATACTTATTTTCATTATTAAATAATTATTAAATACAATTATAATATTTCATTTAAGTTAATGAAATTAACATAATTATTAATGTAAAATTAATATTATAGTAATCAAACCTAAAAAATCTTTTATTTTATAATCATTATAAAGCGTGTTTAAAAAATATAT
>Ga0233399_1000799_pt1 | contig 11466 bp, 10 predicted proteins | sample 43DmetaG_FD_182698 | JGI IMG/M metagenome (GOLD analysis project Ga0233399, IMG submission 182698) | Seawater microbial communities from Monterey Bay, California, United States - 43D | ecosystem: Environmental > Aquatic > Marine > Coastal | place: USA: California | collected 2016-11-08 | reverse complement strand
TATCAGATTCTAATTAATATTTTGAAAAAATATTAAAAATAAATTCTTGATTTGTATTAAAAGGAGTTTGGTGAACACTAGTTTCAGAGTATGAAAGCTTAAATTCTTCATTAAATAGTTCAGAAATAGAATTTTTGTTGTACTGCGAAATTTGTAATCCACTACATTTTAAAGGCCCATTTGTAGAAAAAGTTGATAAAATTAAATTACCCTGAGAATTAACTGAATTATTTACTAGATCAACGTATTTTTTAATCCTGATTTTTTCTGTTAAAAAATGAAAAGCAGCCCTATCATGCCACAAATCAAAACTTTCGTCTGGAATAAAATCAACAATATCACAAACTACCCATTTAACTAGTTTTGATTTTTTACCCAACCTTTGTTTTGTTTTTTCAATAGATTTAGAGGAAATATCTAATACTGTAATATTTTTAAAACCCAAACTTAAAAGATTATCAACGAGCCTACTCTCCCCTGCTCCAACGTCAATTATTTTTGAATCTTTTCTTAAATTAAGTGAGTTTATAATATTTAATGATTTTAATGGAACTTCCTGAAACCAACTAACCTCATTTTCATTTTTTGATTGGTAAACATTTTCCCAATGGGATTTAAAATTAACCGTCATATTTTAATTTATACAATAAAAATAGCTAGTTCTTAATTAATTTAGACTACATTCGCCAAAAATTAATAAATAATAATTATGAAAAACGGTGTTGTAAAATTCTTTAACGGATCAAAAGGATACGGTTTTATCAAAGAAGAAGGTGTTGAAAAAGATCACTTTGTTCATGCTTCTGGCTTAATTGACAGAATTGATGAAAACGATAAAGTTGAATTCGAATTAGAAGAAGGTCCTAAAGGAATGAGTGCTATCAATGTTAAAAAAATTGACTAACTATTTTAATAGGTAAACAAACAACTCTTAAATAAGAGTTTAAAAACAGAGGTTATTTCTTATTTGAAATAACCTTTTTTTTTGTCACTAAATAAATACCAATAAAAATTAATATCATTCCAGTAACACTCACAATAGACAATGTATCACTTTTAGTTGAAACTGCATAAACTATTCCTACAATAGGTTGAAGATAAATAAATGAACTAACTGTAGATGGTGATAAAGTTCTTAAAGCATATGCATTAAATAAATAAGTGCAAAACGTAGTTCCAACTACTACAAACAACATAGGAAGAACCGCATCATTAATTGGTAAGTCAGTCCATTTTACAGATATAAATTCATTAAAAGTTAATGGAAGATTCAAAAAAATAGCTAACAAAAAAAGCCATTTTAAGAGAGTTATTATATTATATTTTTCAATTAATGGTTTAACCAAAACTAAATATAATCCGTATGCAAATGAATTAACTATAAAAAGTACATTACCTAACGGAATATTAGGGGCATTAATCCCTGTTTTTGAGGTATATAATACCAATATTACTGCCCCTACAAAACCTGATATTATACCAATTGTTTTTAAAGATTGAATTTTTTCTTTCAGTAAAATTGCTGAAAATATAAAAACTATAATTGGAGAAATAGTAATTATAACTGAACTATTTACAGGAGTAGATAACTCAAGACCTTTAAAAAACGCAAGCATATTTACAACCATTCCTAAAAAAGAACAGGCAATTAAACGAGGCCAATCTTTTTTTTTAATTTTTTCGGGTTTTATAAAAAAACTAACTACCCAAAAAAGAATTGCTGCACCTGAAACTCTAAGCAATATAAATCCAAATGGAGTAATGTATATTGGCATTACGTTCTTAGCAATAGTATGATTAAGACCATATATTATCGTTGCTCCTAATGCTGCTAAAAAACCTAATGTCCTTTTATCCAATTCAATATTTGTTATCTTGCAAAAGTAATTCTATTATTCATAAATAAAATGTTGAAAAAATATATTTTAATTCTTTTTATTTCGATATTTATTTCTTGTAACAATAATAAGTACGAGTACATAATTAAAGATGAAAATTTTAGGCAAAGTATTGAGTCTGGGAATTTTATTGAACTAAGTGAAGGAAACACTTACTTTGAAGTTGACAATCGAACTAGTAATAATACATTAATTTTTGTTCATGGATTTTCTGTCCCCTCCTATATATGGGACAAAACGTATAATTCTGCCAAAGAAAAAGGGTTTAAGGTAGTGAGATTAGATTTATATGGAAGGGGTTATTCTGATAATCCAAATGTTAATTATACTGATGAATTATTTGCACGCCAAGTAATCGAATTACTTAATGATTTAGAAATTGAAAAAGCATCTTTTTTAGGACTTTCTAATGGTGGAAGAGTGATTTCTAAAATTGCAGATTTGAAACCCAACCTAATCGACAAGCTAATTTATGTTTCAGCTTCTAGTTTTGGTGAACACATAGAATTGGAGGATAAAAATGTTACAACCAATGAAATCAATACTTTTATTACAAAAAAATATCCTTCTATTTCCATGGGTCAACTTTCTGATTTTAAATATCCCGAAAACTTTCCTAACTGGGGAAAAAAATATGAATCATTATTAAAATATAAGGGTTTTGCCAGAGCACTTATTTCAACTCAAAAAAATCATATTAATTTAGATTTGGAACATAAAGAAATAAATGAGTCTAACATGAAAGTATATACAATATGGGGTGATAGTGACTCAGTCATTGTTTATAATGATATACAAAAAAAATTAAATAAATTACTTCCCAACCGATTTGAAAATTTTATTCTAGAATCAGGCCATCTTCCACACATAGAAAATCAAGAAAGTTTTGAGAATTATTTATTTGATGTAGTCTTAAAATGAAAAATATTATTTCAAATAAGGAATGAATATTATTCAGGGAATAGAGATGGGTTTTTTTGTTTAACCAGATATCCATCTTTTCTAACTAGGTCTGGAAAATTCAATTCCTTTATAATTAATCCAGATTCTTGTTCCAACCAATCTGCTATTAAATGCCTGTGACAGAATTTAGTTTTAGCACAATTACACATTAATATTGGTTCAAGTCCTCCAGTTAAAAAATTTAAATGCTCAATAACATGTTTGGAATTAAGTTCATTTAGCATACTTTGATATTCAATTATAAATTTTTTTTCAGAAATTTTTTTCTTTTTAAAATCATTCCATAATCTCCAATTAGGAGCAAGTGCTTTGTATTCAAATATAATTTCAGGAGAATTTGAAGGAAATAAAGTAATTGATACTCCACCTTTAATTTCAGAGTTTTTCAATATATTAAAACTTGCAGTTTTGATAACTTAATTTTTTATTGAATTTAAATATTTTTGAAGAATTCACAAAGTTTAATAAACATACTTATTAGAATGTTAATTAAACAGTAAAAAAATTGAGAATAAAACATAATTTTTTACAGGAAAAACTTTTTTTCTTAACAATATTTTAACATATTTGTTGTAAATCAAATTAATATATATGAAAAAACTAAGCTTTTTAATGACATTATCTATGATGTTAGTGTCATTCTGGGGATTTGGTCAACAACTTACCATTACTGGAAATGTTGCTGATGATAATAGTCTTGCACTCCCTGGAGCAACAGTATTAGTTGAAGGCACTAGTAATGGTGTTACAACTGATTTTGATGGTAATTATTCAATTGTTGCAAATGTTGGTGACGTACTAGTCTTCAGCTATGTAGGATTTGATACTCAAACCGTCACTGTTGGAAGAGACACAAAAATCAATATTTTACTTAATTCAAGTAACGAATTGGAGGAAGTTGTTGTAACTGGTATTACTACTAGGAACTTAAAACGTTCGACAAGTAGTACAGTTGTTGTTGATGCTGCTCAAATTGAAGGTGTAGCCATGACTTCACCTGATGCCGCTCTTCAAGGTAGAGTTGCTGGTTTAAGAGTTGTTTCTTCTTCAGGTACACCTGGATCGCCAACTTCTGTTAGAATTAGAGGTGAAGGATCTATTACTGGTAATAATAATCCTCTATATGTGATTGACGGAGTACCAGTTGTTAACGGATCATACAGTCAACTTGAAACTGATTTAGGTATTTTATCTATGATAAACCCAGCTGATATTGAAAGTATAACCGTATTAAAAGATGCTTCCGCTACAGCTCCATATGGTGCTAGAGGTTCAAATGGAGTTATAGTTATTACTACTAAAACTGGTTCTGCTGGAGAAGTAAAGTATCAAATTACATCTAACTATGGTTTCCAAAATTATGCTATGGACGAACGTCCAATGCTTAATGGAAATCAAAGATTGGAACTTGCTGGAGAAACTCTAATGAACGATTATGGATTCACCAGAGAAGCAGCAACTAATTACGTTATAGCTAACTTTCCTGGAGCAGCTGCATGGGATGCTGGGGGAAGAGTTGATGGTAACTGGGATGATGCTGTTAAGATCAAAGATGCACCTGATGCTGTATATAATTTTTCTGCTTCAGGTGGTAATGCAACTGAGAATTTCAGATTATCATTAGGTCACAGAAAAACAATGGGTAATTCAATTGGAATTAGTTACGAAAATGTTAGTGGTTCTTTTGACTATAAGAAAAAAGCAGGTAAAGTTGATATCTCAACTAGCGTAAGAGTTTCTAACGCTGTTCAACAAGGTCAGTTAGAAGGTTCATCTTTTTTTAGTGCTCCTCAAATGACTAGGGTTTTTATGTCTCCTTGGCATCAAATAAAAAATGCTGATGGAACTTTAAATACAAACCTTGCAACAAGTCTTCCAAATACTGTTTATGTTGCTGAAAATAACATTAATAAAAATGATGCTACAAGAGCTTTATCTAATACTTCTTTAACTTATTCGTTTAATGATAACTTAAAGTTTCAAACAAGATATTCTTTAGATTATAACCTTACTAACGGTCACCAATTCTATAATCCAGTTGAGGGCGATGGTGTAAGTGATAATGGAAATGCTTACCAATCAAACGGTAGATCATTCAATTGGAGGTTTTCAAACCAGATAAAATGGGATAAAACATTTAATGATATTCATTATGTTTCATTATTAGGACAAATGAGTTTTCAAAAACAGAAATATGACTTTTTAAGTTCTTCTGGTGAAAATGTTGCTGCTGAAGGTTTAGTTTATGTTTCAAGTTTCCAAACTAACCAGTCTGCTTCTGGATCGTTTAGCGACTGGAAAGAATTAGGGTATTTAGCAGTATTAAACTATTCTTATGATGATAAGTACATTGTAGATCTTACATACAGATACGACGGATCTTCAAGATTTGCTGCGGATTACAGATTTGGTGGATTCTGGTCTGTTGGTTTAGCATGGAACCTAACTGAAGAGGCTTTTCTTGCAGATAGTGATATAGTGAATACTCTTAAATTAAGAGCATCTCTTGGTGAAATTGGAAATAACAGTGTTGGACTTAATGCTTACCAATCATTATTTGGTTATGGAGGGTCATACGACGATAATGGTGCAGTTTCTCCTTCATCATTTGGTAACGCTATATTAACCTGGGAAAAAGCTGCTCTATACGACATAGGAATTGACTTTAGTTTACTTGATAACAGAATATCTGGTTCTGTTGTAGCATTTAACAAGAAGACAAGTGATTTACTTCAAAGTGTTCCACTATCATTAACAAGTGGTCACTCTTCTCAAACTAAAAACATAGGTGATCTTGAAAATAAAGGTATTGAAATTGAAATTGATGCTGATGTTATAAGAACTGATAACTTTACTTGGTCAATTTATTCGAACTATGCTACTTTAGATAACAAAGTAACAAAACTAGCTAAAGATGCCGAAGGTAATGATATCAATAACGATAGCGGCTATTACAGAACTAGAGTTGGAGAAGAATTAAACTCATGGTACATAAGACAATGGGCTGGTGTAAATTCAGAGACAGGTGACCCAATGTATTACAAAGGTGGTGAAGATTTTGATATGTCAATAGTAAATAGCTACAATCAAGCAGAACTTACACCTGTTGGAAATAGATTACCTACATATTCAGGTGGTCTTGGAACAAGAGTTAATTGGGGTGGTTTTTACGCTGATGCAAACTTTTACTTCTCTGGAGGAAATAAAATATTTGAAAGATGGAACTGGTATTCACAACAAACTGGACTATTTTCAACATATTACTACCAAGGAGCTGCTTCACTTATGGACAGATGGCAAAAACCTGGTGATGTAACAAATGTTCCTAGAATGAGATATAGTACTAGTACTTCTGCAACTGGTTCTGGAACTAGTACTAGATTTTTATACGATGGAGATTATGTAAGACTTAGAGATCTTGTTATTGGATATAATATTGATAGATCTTCAGCTGAAAAATTAGGTTTTGATTCTATTGGACTTAGCGTTAAAGGAACTAACCTTTGGACTTGGGTAAAAGACGATGGACTTCAAACAGATCCTGAAGTTGCATTTTCAGGACAATGGGAAATATACACACCTATTATAAAATCAATTTCAGTTGGTCTAAATTTAAAATTTTAATAATATGAAAAATATATATAAATACTTATTAATATTTACCGCATCTGCACTAGTAGTATCATGTGGTGAAAGCGATCTAGAGCCAACATTGGCATTAGATAAAGATTTAGATAGTGGTATTAACTCTGCTGCTGATTTAGGTTTTGTTTTAAATAGTGCTTACGACAGAATGAGTGTATCTGGGTACTATGGAAGAGATCAAATTATTATGGGCGATGCTAGAACAGACAACGCTTATTCTAATATGAACTCGGGTAGATTTGCAAATTCTGATATGGATTACAGTAGTACAGGATTTGGACCATGGAGTTCGATTTATAGAGTCATTGCTATTACTAATATTGTAATTAATGCAGACACATCAGATTTAACAGGAAGTGCAGCTGAAATTACACATATTCAAGGACAAGCTCATGCATTGAGAGCATTAGCTCATTTTGATTTACTTCAAGATTACGGACAACATTTTATTACTGGTCAAGGTGGTGCATCCTCTTTAGGAGTTCCTTACGTAAAAACTTACAAGGACCCAGCTAATTTAGAACCTTCAAGAGGAACTGTTGCATCAAATATTGGAGATATTGCAGCAGATTTAACTAATGCTATTAGTATGATGGATGATTCTTTTAATACATCATCTAGCTACATGAGTAAAGCTGGTGCTTATGCAATTCTTGCTAGAGCTACACTATATGCTGGTTCTGTAGATCCAAGTTTATATTCAACAGCTGATTCTGCAGCAAAGTGGGTTATTGCTAATTCTGGAGCCACTCCAGTAAGTGCAACAGGATTTAATGGCTCATATGCAACTGACAATGCCTCAAATTCAATTTTTGAGCTTGCATTCTCAGGAACTGACAGTAGAGGTATTGATGGAATCGCATACATTTTAAGAGGAACTTCATACGGTGATGTTAGAATATTAACGGGTGACGGTCCAAATCCTGATCTTTTAGATATTTACGATGTCGACGATGTTAGAGGAGCTGCTGATATGATAGGTACAGCTCAAGGTTATCCAACAATGCTTGGAAAATTTCCAACTATGAACGGATCGGATAACGTAACACTATTTAGAGTTGAGGAGATGCATTTAATAGCAGCTGAAACTAGCCTAAGAGCTGGTAATACTGCTGATGCATTAACTTATCTAAATAATATTCCTGCGATAAGAGGATTAGGTGCTAATTACTATGCTTCTGCAACATTGGAAAATATTCTTCTTGAAAGAAGAAAAGAATTTGCTTTTGAAGGTTTAAGATTCCATGACTTATCTAGAATGGGAATGGATATGCCACTAATTGATTCATATAAACAATTAAATGATGATTTAACTGGAACTCCACCTACATTCGGATCTTACAGATATGCTTATCCAATTGCTCAATCTGAGAGAAGTGCAAATCCAAATATGGTTCAAAATTACGGATACTAATATCTGATTAACCAAAGATATTTTTAAAAAAACCCGCTTAATTGCGGGTTTTTTTCTTTAAATGATATGGATATTTTTCAGTTAACAGTTTTATGGATTATCATAGGTCTTATAATATTTCCAATAAACTTGATTTATAAAGCACCCTACGGCAGACATACATCAAAAAAATGGGGTATTTCAATAGATAATAAACTTGGATGGATAATAATGGAACTACCCGCCCTTCTGGTATGTCCAGCAATCTACTTTTATTTTAAAATAGATTTTGATATAAGTATTATGTTTATTTGTTTATGGATAATACATTATTTCAATAGAACAATTATTTTCCCATTTAGAATAAAAACAAAAGGAAAGAAAATGCCACTAGCAATAGTTTTATCAGCATTTTTTTTCAACATAGTAAATGGATTAATAAATGGATATTTTTTAAGTAATATTGACATGCATTCAGTGTCTATATTTTTGATTACTGGTTTTTTATTATTTGTATTAGGTCTATATATAAATATTTCAAGTGATAATAAATTAATTAACCTTCGAAAAATTAAAAAAGGATATTTTATTCCTAAAGGAGGTTTGTTTAAATACATTTCATGTCCTAATTTTTTTGGAGAAATATTAGAATGGTTTGGATTTGCTCTAATGACCTTTAATATTGGAAGTTTATCCTTTTTTATATGGACTTGCTGTAATCTTATTCCCAGGGCATTAGCTCATCACAAATGGTATAAAAATAAATTCAATGAATATCCAAAAGAAAGAAAAGCAATACTCCCCTTCTTAATTTAATATTTTGTCCCAGTATATATTGTAGATTATAAATAATGCGAAAATTGCTGCAAAAAAAACTGCACCAGCTGAAATATCTTTAATAAAACCAATTTTTTTATTGTGATCTGGATGGATAAAATCTGATATTTTTTCAATAGCTGTATTTAATGATTCCGCTGTAAGAACTAAACAAATTGCCAAAACTTGAAAAATCCACTCAGTTTTAGATATTTCAAAAAAAAATCCAGCAATTATAAAAACTAAAGCAATAAGGGATTGTGCTTGAATTGAATGTTCAGTTTTCAATAATAAGAAAGCTCCTTTTAATGAATAAAAAATAGCTTTGATCCTTCCTGTTATAAAATTTATCATTTCAAAAATACACCACTAATATAAACTTAATTTTAAACAATTCTTTTTGTTAAATTAATGGTATGATTATTGGACAATTACAAATATGAAAAACATTCAGATTATTATAGCCTTTTTACTATCTCTAAATTTATCTCATTCCCAAGTAAATCCGTTTGATGTAGAGATTGTCAGAGACAACTATGGAGTTCCACACATATATGGCAAAACAGATGCCGATGTAGCATATGGTTTAGCTTGGGCTCATTCTGAAGATGATTTTAAAACTATTCAAGAAGCCTATTTAGCAGGAAACGGGCTTCTTAGTAAACATATTGGACTAAAAGGGGCGCCTGTAGATTTTATTAGTCAGTTGATTAGATCAGACCATATAGTAGATAGCCTAATCGATACGATTGATAAGAAATTTATGAAAATTGCTGAGGCATATGCACAAGGGTTCAACAAATTTGCTGAATCAAATCCTGATCAAGTGCTTGTCAAAAAACTATTCCCCATTACAACAAAAAAAATGTTAAAATATTCTTTTTTACAACTTTTTGTTTCTAGTGAAGGTGATAAGGCAATAAGATCAATATTTGAAAACAACACACGCAATATTTCTTTTTTAGATGAAAATAAACTTGGTTCTAATTTATTTGCCTTTAGCACTAAAATTACCAAGAACGGTGAAACTTATCTTGGAATAAATACCCATCAACCATTAGACGGTCCAACTTCATGGTACGAAGCTCATTTGGTCAGTGAAGAGGGAACAAATATTATTGGAGCGACATTTGCTGGGGCCCCATGCATTCTTACAGGAACTAATGAAAATTTAGGATGGACACACACTGTTAATTACCCTGACAAAACTGACATTTTCCAGTTAGAAATGGTTGACAAGAAACACTATAAGTTTGATGATCAAATTTTAAAATTAAAAACATTTAAAGCTAAGGCATACATTAAGATTTTAGGAATTCCTATTAAAGTAAAAAGAAAATACTACGAAAGTGTATATGGACCTACTTTAAAAAACAAGAATGGCTTTTACTCTGTCAGAACAGCTTCTTTATTTCATGTTAGAGGATTAGAACAATGGTGGAAAATGAATAAAGCAAAAGATTTTAATGAATTTTATAATATTCTTAAAATGAATCAAATTCCAGGTTATAATATTGGTTATGCTGATAAAAACGATACAATTTTTTACATCTCAAATGGAATAATTCCAAAAAGAAATAATTCCTATAATTGGAAAAATATTGTTCCTGGAAATACAAAAAAAACTCTTTGGAATGAGTATTATTCAACCGAGGAACTTCCTCAAGTAATTAGTCCTAAATCTGGGTATGTATACAATGCCAATCACAGTCCATTTAAATCTACTTCTTTGTCAGAAAACCCTGATTCAAAAAATTACGCTAAAAACATGGGTTATGAAGAATATGACAATAATAGAAGTACTAGAATATTTGAATTAATAAATAATCATGAAAGTATTGATTACGATAAATTCAAAGCAATTAAATATGACAATTCGTTTCCAAACCCGTTTAACTACAGTTTTATGGATGTGAATAATCTTTTTAAAATGAATCCAAATGATTATCCACCCATAAAAGAGTTATTAATTGAAATACAAAACTGGGATAGAAAAACAAATATTGAATCTGTTGGAGCGGGAACATATGCAATGTTTTACTACAATATGGTAAAATATTATAGAAAAAGCTACATCAACAAAAAATTTGGGGTAGATATTATAGCTCAAGTTCTTCAAGAAACAAAAGAAAAAATGTTAAAATATTTTAAAACAACTAAAGTTAAACTTGGAGATTTTCAAAAGCTCGTAAGAGGTGAAAAAGAGATGCCAATTTGGGGAATGCCTGATGTCATAATAGCTATGAATGCATCTAATTACAAAGATGGTAAAGTAAAAGTTACTCATGGTGAATCTTATATTCAATTTGCAAAGTTTTCAGAAAAGGGAACTGAAATTGAGTCTGTAATTTCTTATGGTAGCAGTGATCATATTGACTCAGAACATTATAATGATCAAATGGAGATGTATTCAAAATTTCAAACTAAAAAAATGTCATTTGATAAAAATGAAGTTTATAAAAATGCAAAGAAAATTTATCATCCTGAATAAAATTTCTCTTATTTTTAAAATATGAAATTTAAATACTTAAATCTTTTACTAATCTTAACATTTATGTCTAGTTGCAACAATACACAAGAAAATAATTCTAAACAAATTAAAGGAAAGATTGTTCACAGCGTCTATTTTTGGTTAAATGACCCTCAAAATCAGCATGATGTAAAAACATTTGAAACAGCGATTAAAAAACTAATGAAAAATACCCAGTTTGCTAATCAGATGCATTTAGGAAAACCAGCAGCCACTGAGAA
>Ga0233399_1000796_pt1 | contig 11474 bp, 9 predicted proteins | sample 43DmetaG_FD_182698 | JGI IMG/M metagenome (GOLD analysis project Ga0233399, IMG submission 182698) | Seawater microbial communities from Monterey Bay, California, United States - 43D | ecosystem: Environmental > Aquatic > Marine > Coastal | place: USA: California | collected 2016-11-08 | reverse complement strand
GTGGAGGGGATAACTGCTCAGCCATGCTCATGAAGCGCCTCAGAACCATAATCACAGATAAGAAGCTCACCATGCATTCACTACGCCATCGCATGAAGGACAAGCTGAGGAACACAGGCTGCCCGGAAGCTATCTCCACGGCCATCCTAGGGCATGGTTCAAACACAGTCGCTGCCAACTATGGCTCAGGCTATGCCCTAGATGTCATGAGAGAGTATACGAAACGGATTTGGTAAACCTTTAACACTAAAAAGTTCCGAGGGTTTTCGAATTACGGTTTGAATGTTAAAATATTTGGCTATGACCGATCGCTTACACAGTCTCGATTTCTTACGTGCTTTTGCACTTTTGATGGGCGTACTATTGCATGTCCTAATGCTCTTCCTGGAGCCATTTGATGGCTCTGAACCAAGGCTTGGTGGCTCCATCATCTTTATTTGGATCCATACATGGCGCATGCCGCTATTTATGCTTTTGGCAGGGTTTTTTACCGCCCTCAGCATACAGAAGAGAGATGTCGGCAACTACGCTTTAAATAGGTTGATTAGACTTGGTGTCCCTATCTTGCTTTTATGGGCCGTAATTCCAGAAATAGCTGAAGGGACCAATGATATCTTCAAACTACCTGAGCTTATTTCATGGCTCCTATATGATGTTCCATTCACATTGCGTTTAGACCATTTGTGGTTCCTGTATTATTTGTTGATATTTTATGGCGTCCTGTTGTTGCTTAAGCGCATTGCGCCAAAGGCCTTTAAATTTATCACTGATTATGAGCTGAGCTTTTCCCGCATTTTCGTTTTGTGGCTGCCAATATTGATATTACTTTCTCCACTCAACAAGCCTACAGGCGGTATCTTGGGAGATATTCCAACCACATTCGGTGAAGTGAAACTTGGTTCAATGTTATTCATGGCTTCGTTCTTTTTGATTGGATTACAGATACAAAAGAGTGCGCGTTTCCTCGGGCAGTTACAACAGAAACGCTTTTGGCTGCCCATCTTGATAATAGTGAGTTTGGTACCGATTGGCTTGCTGGGATGGGGTGGTATGAAGGATGAACCTTTCGTCTTCTCAAGCGTATTTGAGATGTGGATTGCCAATGGACTCTCTGGCAGTGCAGCGTTGTTGCTTGTACTTTCGATAATGGGCGTTGCTATGCAGCAAATCTCATCGGGCGGCCCAACTCTCAACTGGCTGATAAAGCTTTCATATCCAATTTACGTATTCCATTTAATGTTCGTGATTAGCGTCAGTGGGACCTTAATGAATCTGGGCGTCAATGACTGGCTCGTCACTCTACTTGGCTTCTCATCAGGAATTCTTGGGTCAGTGATCATCTATTACGCCATAGTTTTCTGGACGCCGCTTGATTGGGTGTTCAATGGTTATAAAAACTCCAAGCATCGATCAAAGTCATCATTTATGAATAGGCTTGCAAAATACCTATAGCGAGACTAGCGATCTAACGCTTAAAAGTCGTGCTTAAACCTCGGTGGATGGGCACAGTGTAGTATGGTCGCTGCCAACTACGGCTTAGGCTATGCCTTAGACGTCATGCGGGAGCATATGGAAAATGTGTAGAACTAACGGAGCTATACCAGAGTGCCCCAGAGTGCCCCAGAGTGGCACCAGGAAGCAGCTTAAGGGCTAAGCTTAAGAGCGGTATCAAAAAAGGAAGTGCTTAAAGAGAGCATCAGAGAGCAACCCTAAAGACATAGAAAAAATATCCCAAAGCTATGGAAATAAAGACAGCTCTAATAGCAGACGATAAAGAATAAATTGTAGTGTAGTTTGTTCTAAGCTGACAGGGCGTTGGGAACACCCAAACCCTTATATATTATATATTATATATTACGAATTAAGTATTACGACTTACGCATTACCCCTTACAGCTTATCCCTTAACCCTGCCTTAGGAGCCTTTCCTGAGGTGTTTTTTATTTATGTATTAAGAACAGAAAGATAATTTAGAATGACCAAGTATATTGATCCAAAGCTCTCTCAAGAGGCCCTAGAAACCTACCAAGGCTATAGCCTTCAGGTGTTTACCTCAGGGCGCATTAAGCTCAGCTTTCATAAGAGCCATAAAGACAGAGTAGAGTATTATGCAGTAAAGCCTAAGCGCTCCCGAGAAGCTTATGAAAGGCAGTATGATCGTAGTGCTTTAACTAAGGCTGAGCATTATCAGCTAATAGAAGAGCTACTAGCAGAGCACCCCAACAGCCTCATCTACAGAGTGCACCTTAAAGGGGATATCAATGCCACTACTGATAATGCCCATGTGCTTGTAACCACAAATAAGGAGCTCCTTCATCTGGTGCTTGATAAGCTAACCCACCAATGGCAACTACCAACTAAAGTCATAAACGCCTTACTAACAGCAAGTGGTCCTAAGAAGGGGCGCAGTGCTATCTTCAATGAGTACATGGCCAGCTATCAGCATGACTGGGTGGATATGAGCTTCACCGAGCAGGACTATAGAGACGGGTATCGTGCAGATACAGTTAGTAGATCTGTTCACCACATCAGTCATCAAGATGATGACTTTACGTTCTAAACCTAAAAGGCCCTACAATCCACGTGGTAGGCATGAGGGCCATAACGATCAAATTCAAAACTCAGAGAGCAAAGCTGTCATTCGCTTCTGAAAACGTAGAAGTCTGCTATGCGGGACTTTGCCGTAGTTCACTGAGTTTTGCACCAGTGTCCGAAGGCTACTCCTGTCTTAGCCCCCAGAACTGTACCATTATTTTACGATTGTCGACTCGGCCATTTGTGTTAGGCCCCTCCATTTTAGACTTGTAGTAATGTCGATCTCTCGTAATTATTCAAATGTATAATTACTGACTGGAAAGAAAAAGAATGCCCGGAAGCACCCAGAAATTCAGGCGCGAGCCCGCTGAACAGCGCAAGGACGACCTGATTCAAGCGACGCTTTCGCTGATCGCCGAACAGGGCGTTCGGGCGGCAACTGTGCGAGCCATCGCGAAACGGGCAGACGTCACTCAGGGTCTAATTCGGCACTATTTTTCGACCAAGCATGATCTGATTTTAGCGGCCTACAGGACTCACATGGGCCGCATGACCCAGCTGACCTCGGCTTCGACCGACCGTGCCGATTCGACTGCCAAAGAGCACCTCGCGGCCTTTGTGGTAGCTTCCCTGAAGCCACCGGTGGTCGATCCAAGCTCTGTCACCATATGGGCGAGTTTTCTGAACAAGATTCGTGAAGACGAGCAGATGCGCAAAATGCACGAACAGACATATTACGAGTTTCGCGACCAGCTTGAGAGCCTGATCCAGGAGACCCTGGGCGAAGCGGGTATTTCGGTTGAGCCCTGGACACTCCGACGCATGTCGATCGCCAGCAACGCGGTGATCGATGGTTTGTGGTTGGAGGGTGGCGCTTTGCCCACTGCGTTTGCACCCGGTGAACTGCCGGCGATTGGCCTGAATTCCGTGGGTGCGATCATCGGATTGGAATTGAAAAACACAGCAGGTTCTTCATGAAAAACACAGCAATAACCAAGCGCCTATCCGGTCTGGGTGGCGCCAAGTGGGAAGTCTATCTGAAGGCCAAGGACCTTATTGCCCAGGGTCGGGACATCATCGAGATGACGATTGGCGAGCCGGATGTGCCAACGCCCGAGGTTCTGGTGGACGCGGCGACGTGCGCCATGCGTCAGGGTCGCACGACCTATGCCAGCGGCCGAGGGGAGCCAGGGCTGTTAGCCGCGTTGGCTGAACGCTACACGCGCAGTTCGGGACGTGACATCACCTCGGATCAGATCCTGTGCTTTCCGGGTACGCAAACGGCGTTGTTTAGCGTTCTCATGGGTGTGGCAGAGACTGGTGATGAGGTTCTTGTCGGGGATCCGATGTACGCGACCTATGAAGGCGTGATCCGAGCAACCGGCGCAGATATCGTGCCGGTTCCGCTGAAACCCGAGAACGGATTCCGCATCAGAGCGCAGGATATCGCAGAACGGATCACACCGAAAACGACCGCGATTCTGCTGACCAGCCCGCACAACCCGACCGGGGCGATTCTGACGGCTTCCGATATAGATACAATTGGACAACTGGCCCGCGAGCACGATCTTTGGATCATTTCCGACGAAGTCTATGAAGAGCTGTTATTCAACGCCTCGGACTTCACCTCTCCCCTGTCGCGCTCAGACCTTGCAGACCGGGTGATCGTGGTTTCCTCGATTTCCAAGTCCCATGCTGCGCCGGGCTTTCGCAGCGGCTGGTGCGTCGGGCCATCAGCTTTTGTCGAAGAGCTGCTGCCGCTGTCGGAGACCATACTATTCGGCAACCAGCCTTTCATTGCCGACATGACCGAAAAGGCGCTGCGCGATGGTTCCACTGTGGCGGAGGGAATGCGCCAACGCTTTTCCGTGCGCGCGGTGCTGCTGCACCAGCGCCTGTCCAGCGAGACGCGCCTTGTCGTGCATCAGCCCAAAGCCGGCATGTTCGCAATGGTCAACGTGTCTTCAACCGGCATGGATGGCAACGCCTATGCCATGAGCCTGCTTGAACATGGTGGTGTCGCTGTCATGCCCGGCGGCTCGTTCGGCACCACGATTGATGATTGGGTCCGCATCGCGCTGACGGTCGATGACAGCCAATTCCAGGCGGCCTGCGACCGCATCATCCAACATTCCAAACAATTGATGAGGGAGAGCACATGAGCAGCATTGGAGAGGAGCTTGTCTTCCAACTCGCCAAGCGGGGCGTCGACACTGTCTTTGGCATTCCCGGCGTTCACACTATCGAGCTTTATCGTGGACTTGCGGCATCTGGCATCCGTCACGTCAACCCCCGTCACGAACAGGGGGCGGGCTTCATGGCGGATGGCTATGCCCGCGCCTCGGGCCGCCCCGGTGTCGCTTTTGTCATTACCGGCCCGGGCCTGACCAATACCTTGACCGCCATGGGGCAGGCGCGCGCCGATTCCGTGCCGATGCTGGTTGTCTCGGGCGTAAACACCTTGCCCAGCCTCGGCAAAGGCTTGGGGCACCTGCATGAATTGCCCGACCAGCAAGCTCTGGTCGGTTTGGTCGCGCTGCGTTCGGACCGCGTGGAAACGTCGGCTGACCTGCTGCCGGCGCTTGATCGGGCTTTTCAGGCCTGTTCGTCGGGACGCCCGGGCCCGGCCCATATCGAGGTCCCCCTGGACGTCGCCGGCAACACATTCGATCAACCGGACAAAACAGACGCATCTCCGCCCCGGCCGCAACCGGACGAACGCAAGATCGCCCGCGCGGTTGAAATGCTGCAAACGTCGCAAAGGCCTGTCATCCTTGCCGGTGGTGGCGTCCGCCGGTCGCCCGAACAGGTTCGCAACCTTGCCGAAAAGCTGGACGCCCCCGTCGTTCAAACCGTCAACGCGCGTGGGCTGATGCATGGTCACCCTCTTGGAGTTCCGGCAAGCCCCAGCCTTCAGGCTGTCCGCGACCTGATCGGCGCGGCCGATGTGGTGCTGGCCGTGGGGACTGAATTCGGCCCGACCGATTATGACATGTACGCAACCGGTACGATGCCGCGAATGCGCAACCTCATCCGCATCGACATCAGCGAAGACCAGCTTTCCCGCCATCCGAGCGAACTGGCGATCCAAGGTGACGCGGACGGTGTGCTGAACCAGTTGAATGCGGCAATCCAACCGAGCCTGAACGATGGCACCGGCACCGACTGCGCGGATCAAGCCCGGCAACAGGCGTTCGATGAAATCGGCCCGCAGATGCAGGCACAAACGCTTCTGCTGAATGCGCTGCGTGACGTCGTTCCGGAGGCGATCATGGTCGGGGATTCCGCACAACCCATTTATGCCGGGAACCTCTATTATGATCACGACCGCCCCGGCGGTTGGTTCAATGCCGCAACCGGTTTCGGTGCCTTGGGCTATGGCATTCCCGCAGCCATCGGAGCCGCCCTGGCCGAACCTGATGCTCCGGTGATCTGCATTACCGGCGATGGCGGCGCGCAGTTCAGCCTTCCCGAATTGATGGTGGCAAAAGACGAGGAACTTCCCATCGTTTTCCTCGTCTGGAACAACCACGGCTATCAGGAGATCGAAACATCCATGCAAGCTGCCGGTGTGACCGTGCTCGGATGCGACCCCACACCGCCGGATTTCAAGGCTATCGCGGCTTCCTGCGCCATCCCTTTTTGCGCCTGCGTGTCAGAAGCGGATGCTCTCGTGGCCGCTCTGAAAACCGTCACTGACACCCCCGGCCCGGTGATGATTGAAATCCAGGCCCCCAATTATGCCCAATCCGGTTGACAGGACCCTCCGCATGACCAACAACTCCTCTTTCGAATTCTTCCGCGCCATCACGCGCTGCCCTGCCGCCAGTATCGTGGACGGTTTGCGGGCTAAGGATACGGGCGCACCGGATCTGAAGCAGATGCTTGCCGACCACGCCCATTATGTCGCCACGCTGAAGCGGACAGGGGCCGAGGTTATCGAATTGCCGCTACTGGAGGAATCCCTGACGGCGTGTTTGTCGAGGACACAGCGCTTTGCCTGCCGCAGGGCGCGGTACTGATGCGCCCGAGCGCAGCTTCGCGCCTGGGCGAAGTGGATGAAATGGCGCCGACCCTGCATCAGGTCTATGATGATGTCCGCCGCATCGAAGGCCCCGGCCATATCGAGGGCGGCGATATCCTAGTGACCGGCCGCGAGATCCTGGTGGGCCGGTCGGCACGTACCGATGCGGAAGGGGTTTCGGAATTGGACGCCATCGTCTCGGAGTGGGGCCACAGCCTGCGCGAGGTTTTCACGCCTTCAGGGGTATTGCACTTCAAAACCGACTCCCACCCACCAATCTGATCAATCAGATCCATTGGGCATTCCACAGCTCTCAGACGGTCTCTGAAGGTATGCCTAAGGCAATGCGCAGTAAGACCATCAAAGTCCGTTGCAATTTCAGAAAGTTTAAAAGATCTTGGTTTGAAGCTGAATAAAATAGTTGGAATATCAACAGGCTGTATTGAGGTCGTATTACTCCAAGATCCCTCCAATACATTACCCAGACGTTTTACATAAGCCTCAGCCTCTTCCGGGCATTTGGATAAGGCTTGCCTGATGAACGCACCGTAAGGTTCCACTGCGTGTTTAGGTACATGGCGGTTATAATAATAGGTGCCTGAACGGCATATTGTGTACGGAATGTGCAACACCACGGTCTCCCTCGATGATCAAATTCGAAGGAATTCCAATAAGTTGCGCTGAAAATATGGCGATCCCTGCAGGACTCGAACCTGCAACCTACTGCTTAGAAGGCAGTTGCTCTATCCAGTTGAGCTAAGGGACCCGCGACGTGAGCATCGACTCTCACACCGTCTTATTTTGCCGCTGGCGTCATGTCAAACGCTCAACGGCTTTGAGCAGCTTCTAGTTGGTGAACTGCGCTTAGCTCAAACGGCCATGGCAATGTTTAAATTTCTTTTCAGAGCCGCAGGGGCAGGGATCATTGCGCCCTGGATTTCCCCAAGTTGAGGGATCGTCTTCAACAAATCCATTTTCTGCCGGGGCTGTTTGCGATGTTTGCATCTCTGCTTGGGATTGCTTTTGCTGCGCAACCATCTGCTGCATCATCGCTTGCTGTTCGGCCTCTGTCATTGGCCGCACCAATGATAATTGTTTGCTTACATCGGTGCGTAAGCTGGCCAACAGGCTTTCAAACAATTGAAAAGCCTCAGATTTATATTCATTCAATGGGTCGCGCTGGGCATATCCGCGAAAGCCAACCACGCTGCGTAAATGCTCAAGCGTTATCAGATGCTCGCGCCATTTGCTGTCAATCGTTTGCAAAAGTACCTGCTTTTCGACTTGCCGCATCGTTGTGGGCCCAAAAGCTATGGCTTTCTCCGCCATCATTTTATCTGAAGCATCCTCAAGGCGCTCACGAATGCTTTCGTCATCCACGCCTTCCTCATCTGCCCAATCTGTGATCGGCAAATCCATATTCAGCTGCTCTGCAACAGCCGTCTGTAAGGCTTCGCTTTCCCATTGTTCGGCATAGGATTTTGGTGGCATATAGGTGGTGACAAGATCGTCAATCACATCATGACGCATATCTTGCGTCACATCCGACAAGTCTTCTGATTGCAAAATATCCAAGCGTTGCTCAAAAATTGCGCGGCGTTGATCATTCATCACATCGTCGAATTTAAGCAATTGTTTTCGTATATCAAAATTGCGGCCCTCAACCTTTGACTGAGCGCGTTCCAAAGATTTGTTAACCCAAGAATGGGTAATGGCTTCGCCTTTTTCCATTCCGAATTTTGACAAGACTTTATCCAAGCGCTCAGAGCCGAAGATCCGCATCAAGTCATCATCAAGGCTGAGAAAAAACGAAGATCGACCCGGGTCGCCTTGGCGGCCCGAACGGCCACGCAATTGGTTGTCAATCCGCCGGCTTTCATGACGCTCGGTGGCCAAAACGAATAAACCGCCCGCCTCCAGAACCCGCTGCTTTTCTGCGCTGGTTTCTGCTTCAATCGTACGGCGCAAATCCTCTGGATTTGCTTCAGGGGTTTCGGCCAAGGCGGTGAACATTTTCATCTCAACATTGCCGCCCAGTTGAATGTCCGTTCCCCGACCAGCCATATTGGTGGCAATCGTCACCGCGCCAAATTTTCCGGCATCTCCGACGATTTGCGCCTCTTGCTCATGTTGACGCGCATTCAACACATTATGTTGGATTTTGGCTTTTTTCAGCATTTGAGACAGGGCTTCAGATTTCTCAATCGAAGTGGTGCCAACCAAAATTGGCTGACCTTTATCATGCGCTGTTTGGATTTCTTCGACGATCGCGGTATATTTTTCATCTGCCGTCCGATACACGCGGTCATCTTCATCAATGCGCGAGATCGGGCGGTTCGTTGGCACTTCTACGACGCCCAGCTTATAGATTTCCATGAATTCTTCAGCTTCGGTATTGGCGGTACCGGTCATGCCTGCCAATTTATCATAAAGCCGGAAATAATTTTGAAACGTCACGCTGGCCAAGGTAACGTTTTCTGCCTGAATCGTACAATTCTCTTTGGCTTCGATGGCTTGGTGTAGCCCGTCCGACAGGCGCCGCCCCGCCATCATACGCCCGGTGAACTCATCGATTAACACAACTTCACTGTTGCGCACGATATAATCCTTATCGCGGGTGAAAAGCTTGTGCGCGCGCAGGCCTTGATTGACGTGATGTACAAGCGTTGTGCTTTCCGGATCATACAGACTTTGGGTTTCGGGCAGGATCTCTTTTTGCCGCAATAGGTCTTCTAAGAAATCATTGCCTTCATCCGTAAAGTTCGCGTTTCTGGATTTTTCATCCAGCGTGTAATGCTCTTCGGTCAGCTCTGGGATCACAGCGTCGATCGCTTGATATAAGTCCGAGCGGTCCTGCGCTTGCCCTGAGATGATCAGGGGCGTGCGGGCTTCATCGATCAGGATGCTATCAACCTCATCCACAATCGCAAAATGATGTTGCTTTTGATACATTTGCGAGAGTTCTGTTTTCATATTATCGCGTAGATAATCGAATCCGAGTTCATTGTTGGTGGCATAAGTTATATCGCAGGCATAGGCTTTTTGTTTTTCACCTTCATCTTGATTGGGATAGACCACGCCCGTGGTAAGACCCAGCGCCCCATAAACGTTTGACATCCATTCGCTGTCACGTTTGGCAAGATAGTCATTTACGGTAACAACATGAACGCCCTTGCCCGTCAGCGCGTTCAAATAGGCGGGAAATGTCGCCACCAAGGTTTTGCCTTCACCGGTTTTCATTTCTGAAATATTACCTTGATGCAGAAAAATCCCCCCCAGCAATTGCACGTCAAACGCGCGCAAACCCAAAGTGCGCTTGGCGGCTTCTCGGCAATTGGCAAACGCTTCGGGCAACAACTCATCCAATGTTGTGCCGCTGTTTAAGCGGGTTTTGAACTCTTGGGTTTTGGCAATGATAGCCTCATCAGAGAGGGCCTGATAATCAGCCTCTAAGGCATTGATTTTTTCAACCATCGGCATGGTTGATTTCATCACGCGGTCATTCGGGGAACCGAATACTTTTTTCGCCAGTTTTCCGAACCCTAACATGGTCTCTCCAATCAATAATCACGCAACTATCTGCATGTCGGCCTTGCTCTGATGGGCAAGTCTGAATAGGTGTAAAGCAGGCAGCCTTAACACCATAAGCGATGTAAGGGCCCCGATAGTGAGTGTCAACGCCAGCCAGAGGCGGCGGGTTATAAATAAAGGAAAAAGGCGATGGGTTTTCATAAATTGGTTCTGCTCGCAGCGACGTGCTGCGCATTTGGCAGTGGTGCTTGGGCGCAAGAGGCGGTTTCGGCTGAAACGGTTGTGGCCCGCGTGAATGGCGAAGCAATCACGCTTGGGCATATGCTCTTGGTGCGGGAAAGCTTGCCGAATGAATATAAATCTTTGCCCGATCGCCAATTGTTTGATGGGATCTTAGAGCAATTGGTGCAGCAGACTATTCTATCGCAAAAAAGTTCGGCCCCCGATTCTTTGCAAATCAGGTTAACGCTTGAAAATGATCGTCGTTTGATGCGGGCTGCGCGGATGATTGAACAATGGTCAGAACAGCCGATCAGTGAAGGCGCTATACAAGACGCTTATGAAGCAGCCTATTCAGGCGTTGATCAAGGCTTGGAATATAAAGCCGCGCATATTTTGGTGGAAACGGAAGCGGCAGCGCTTGAGTTGATCGAGAAGGTGAACGCCGGAGAAGAGTTTGCGACTTTGGCCCGTGACTTCTCGACTGGGCCATCTGGCCCGGGGGGCGGCGACCTTGGCTGGTTTGGTAAGGGTATGATGGTGCCACCATTTGAGCAGGCGGTTATAGAACTTGAAGTGGGCGAAGTGTCAAAGCCGGTGAAAACAGATTTTGGATGGCATGTTATTCTTTTGAATGAAACGCGCGCCGTGGAAAGCCCCGCCCTAGAGGATGTGCGCGAGATGCTCGTTGAGGATCTGCGCCGCGCCGCGGTTGAGGCTGAGATGGCTATTTTAAGAAGCCAAGCCGATATTAAACTGATTGAAGATCCACAAATCGATCCTGGCGCCGTGAAAAACTTTGAGCTGTTATCCCAGTAAAGGAGCCTGAATATGGCAAAGTCCCCCTTGGCTCCAGCGCAGTTTCCCACGCTGCCCAATGTGGCAGGGGTGCGCTTTGGCACCCTGGCGGCTGGCATTAAATACCAAAACCGCTCGGATGTGATGTTGGCAGAATTGGCGCCTGGCACCAGCATCGCGGGCGTGTTTACACAATCGGCCACCCGCTCTGCAGCGGTATTGGATTGCCAAAAAAAGCTGGGCCTGCCAGCGGCTGAGGGCGCTGCTATTTTGGTGAATTCTGGCAACGCGAATGCCTTTACCGGCCATCGTGGTATGGCCTCTGTTGAGGCTTTGACAAAGGCGCTTGGTGATCAGCTTAAGCTGTC
>Ga0233399_1000791_pt1 | contig 11492 bp, 10 predicted proteins | sample 43DmetaG_FD_182698 | JGI IMG/M metagenome (GOLD analysis project Ga0233399, IMG submission 182698) | Seawater microbial communities from Monterey Bay, California, United States - 43D | ecosystem: Environmental > Aquatic > Marine > Coastal | place: USA: California | collected 2016-11-08 | reverse complement strand
AGTTGCTGATAGAATAGTTGCACTAACACCTGATGTTGCGTTTGAGATTGATGATAAGTTTCCGTTCGTTGCATAATTTAGTTTGAAGTACTCAATTGTAGCACCCGAACCACCACCGCCACCTGATGGTGCTTGTGGCGCCCATTCACTATCTGCTTGTACCCAAGTTAGAACATCACCGTTTGATGGTGAACTTGTATTTGTGTCTACATCTGATAAGTCATTAATTGATGTAGCACCACCACTTGATGGAGTTGTCGCTACGAATGATGAACCATTCCAAGATAAAACATCACCACTTGAGATGCCTGCTGTACTCACATCAGTCAAGTCGTTCATTGCCGCAGTACCTGATGCTACATCAGTTCCTGGTGCCCATTCTGAACCACTCCACTTTAGAACTTGTCCTGTACTTGGTGCTGTTGACGAAACATTTGATAATCCGCTTAATGTTGAGTTTAATGAAATTACACCCGAATTAATTTGAATTCCTGTTCCTGCTGAGGTTGTGTCTGGTTTATTCTTAAGATTTGCGTAGTCTTGTACATCATCGCCATTGAATAATAGGTTACTACTATTTGTTCTAAGAGTATCAGTTCCTAGGTATAATGAACTATTACTTAGGAATAAGTGTCTTACTTTATTCGTTGCACTACCAATGTCATATGTTTCAGTAGTTTCTGGTAAAATATGTCCAGCGTTAGAAACTTGCCATCTGTCTGACCCGTTAGTGTTGAACATAACATGACCGTTTGCACCGCCATCAATTACTTCTACACTAGAATTGCCTTCTTCGATTTTGTCAGTATTGCCACCACTTGATTGTGCTACCCAGGCATAATCACTGCCGTTCCAAGAAAGAACATCACTTGTACTTGCAGTGCCTGAATTTAAGTGTGTATCGACATCACTATTAGCATAAACTGTATCAGTATAATTACTTGAGTGAATAGTTCCTGCGCCCGAAGATGTCCAATCTATAATTTGATTGCCTGATGGTATCGTAGGTGTGCCTGATAATGAGCCATATGCGCCATCAAACGCATCAGTAATTCCATAACCTGCAATAGTTGTAGGTTTGCCTGTTAGTGAAGCAAACGTCTGTGCTGGAACTGAAGTAAGATAACCAGTATCATTTGTCCATTGACTAATGTTACCAGACTTGTTTGTGAATGCTGTTGCACTTGTCGGAGTGACTGCATCTGTAATTCCGTAACCTGAAATTGTTGTTGGTGTGCCAGTTAGTGAACTGAATAATCCATCAAACGCATCTGTAATACCGAACCCTGCAATTGTTGTCGGCTTGCTCGTAATTTGTGACCATGCTGGTGTGTGATTATCGTTATTAATCCAGTCATAATCTGACCCATTCCAACTTAAAATTTGTCCAGTTGTCGCTGAACCACTATTCAAGTGTGTATCTACATCACCATTATCATAGTTTGTTGCCTCTGTGAATGATATAACACCAGTTGAAGCATTATATGATAAGTCTCCTGAAACACTAATTGCACTTCTGGCTCTTGCATCTGTAAAATATTTGTTACTTGCATCTTCACTTAAATTAGCAGTTGATTTTGAAGCAAGTCTTGTATCAAAGTCTGAAGTAAAAGTTGTATAAACTGTGTCAGTATCTACATCAGCGGCTGGAGCCCAAGCACTGCCATTCCATTTAAGAACTTGACCTGATGTAGGCGCACTTGAAGAAACATTTGATAATCCACTTAATTCTGAATTAAGTGAGAATACACCTGTTCCGCTATTGTATGATAATCCTGTACTTGCTGATACGGCTGCCCTTGCATCTGCATCATTGTAGTGTGCGCCCGTGGCACCATTTGATACCCAAGCGTAGTCTGACCCATTCCAACTCAATACATAACCACTTGTTGGGTTAGATTGATTTAGATGTGTGTCAACATCACTATTAGAATATGTACTTGCTGAAGTTATGAAACCAGCATCGTTTGTTAATTGACTTGTAAGTGTTGGAATTGAAACTGTTGAGTTTTCCCAGTCACCTGAACCATTATTATATGTTAAGAACTGTCCGTCTGCTACGCCTGATATTTGAACATCTGCAAAATCGTCAAGTGTTAATACACCTAAGTCAACATTGTTACCAGTTGATATTGTTAATACTGAACCGGAAAGTGATAATGTTTGTGAGTCTGTTTCTGATGTTAGATATCCCGCATCGTTAGTCCATTGACTAATGTTACCAGTCTTATTTGTGAAATTCGTTGCACTTGAACCCGTTACATCACCGCCACCATCAGTAATTCCGTAACCGGCTAATGTTGTTGGTTTGCCAGTTAATGAACTAAATGCACCATCAAAATGTCCTGATGTTAATGAGAACTCTGTGCCTGTTAATGTTAGTCCTGAACCAGCAGTATAAGTTGTGTCACTGTCTGTAGATGTAACCCATGCGTAATCAGTACCTGTCCATTTTAGCATCTGATTAGCAGTTGCGCCACTTACATTTAAGTGTGTATCGACTGCACTGTCATCATAATGTCCAGCAGTTAATGAGAATTCTGTTCCTGATAATGTTAATCCTGCACCAGCCGTATAAGTTGTGTTTGTATCAGTGTAATTACTAGCGTGAATAGTTCCCGCTGATGCTGATGTCCAGTCAATGATTTGATTGCCTGAAGGTATTGTAGGCGCACCCGTAAGTGAACTATAAGCACCGTCAAAATGTCCTGACGTTAATGAGAATTCTGTTCCTGTCAGTGTAAGTCCAGTTCCTGCTGTATAAGTTGTGTCACTATCAGTAGATGTAACCCATGCGTAATCTGTGCCTGTCCATTTTAATACTTGGTTAGCAGTTGCACTACTTACATTTAAGTGTCCGTCAACATTAGTATTATCATAAGAACCACCACCGTCTGTAATTCCATAACCAGCAAGTGTCGTTGGCTTACCTGTTAAAGATGCGAATGTCTGTGCTGGAACACTTTGTAAGGCACTATCTGCTAATGCACCTTGTGCCGCTGTAGCGGCATCTGTAATTCCATATCCAGCAAGTGTTGTTGGCTTGCCTGTTAGTAGACTGAATGTTCCGTTGAATGCATCTGTAATTCCATAACCACCAAGTGTTGTTGGTGTTCCTGTTATATTTGACCAAGTATCATTTTGTGTAAATGAAATTACACCTGTTGTGTTATTATAAGATAAATCGCCAGAAACTGATATGGCTCCTCTTGCATCTGAATCTTGGTAACCACCGCCACCAGCATTATGTGATGAAGGTGTCCATAAACTAGTTCCTGCATCCCAAACTAAGTGTTGATTATCTGCCGGTGCAACATTTGAAACATTAGATAATGCCTCTAAAGTGCTACCTGTTGGGTCAGCCGCGGCCCATGCAGAGCCGTTATAAGTTAAAACTTGTCCTGTTGTACCACTTACTGTCAAGTTGCCTGCTAATATGGCAGTACCTTGGAATGTTTCAGCATAAATGTCATTGTATTTTCTAGTAGGTGAACCAATATCGTAAACATTGTTTGTATCTGGAATAGAGTGTGCATCTGTTCTTAAGAATTTTGCAGTTGTTTCTGTTTTAGAATATACATCTAAATTTGTTCTTGCGGCCGCAACATCTGATAAGTTGCTTAATGTTAAATCTGCATCTGTTGAACCAGCACCAATTGTGTTGACAAGAGTAATTGTTCCATTGCCATCATCTGTTATTGTAAGACCCGCACCAACTGCCAAACTCTTAAATTGTAGAGCGTGTGATGTAGAATCTTTAGATGAAAATAATCCAGTACCTGTGCCTAAGTTAGTACCGTTTTGTATTGTGTCTGTGTTTGTGGCCGCTAATATTAACCCACCGGTTCCGTTATCTGTAATTGTAAGATTATCACCACCAATTAATTTTTTAAGTTGAAGTGTTGTTCCTGCTTCACCATAATGAATTGCAGTTCCTGTTGAACCGACATTTTCAATTGCTGTGAATCCAGAAGCGCCACCACCACCTGAATTTGCTGAATTGACAAAGGCGTTTTCGCTTACATCAAATACTAGAATTTGGTCTTCGGCTAAGTTTCCAATAAGTTTAAATGTTGGATTAAATGGTTGTGCGTTTATACTCATATCTCTTTCCCGTTAGTAATTCAGATAAATCTTTGCTACATGTCCTGCTGTTGTGTAATCAGAAATACCAAGTGATGTTCTATCTAATGTTGCTCTAAGAAATACCAAGTTTGCAACAAAAGTGAAACCCTCTACGCCTGTATATGAGGTATAGTCTTTGTATGGTAGTCCACCGATAAGAATATCGAACCAGTCATCTTCTGTTGGTGTAGTTGCTAGTGTTCCTTGAATTTTAATTCTGCCTGATAGATTATTACCATATACTGCTACTGTGTGAACACCATCTGTATAACCGTAATAAGAATCTCCGGGAACAGCATCTCCAGTTACATCTAGTGCGTTTGCTCCAGAAAGTGGTAATAGAGTAGTTGTTTTTCTAGCCATTAGTGTCCCTCTTAATAAATTAGTAGTTAAAGATTACTTCTTTCTATCTATTTATCTAATTCACTAATAAGAACCGCTTTTGTAATTGACTTAATATTCTCTCCAAAGATAAAAGTAAAGTACTCAACATCTATTTTATCTTTGCAGTATATACTATATGTAGCCCAAGAACCATAGTAGCCAAACCGCCTAGTTACGGACTTTATGTTGCCTGAGACTGCATAATTCGGGTTATCTTCGAATGTGCTATATAGGTCATCACATAATGCTGGAAAGTTTTGAAAATTGAAGGCTATTTCAACTTTATATTTGAATTTTCTAAGAAATAGAGTTTTGCGTAACTGGACATTAGAGTCAAATTTGTCTAATATCTCTTTTAAATCTGGAAATAAGGGAGTAGTATATTTTATATGCAGTGTTTGAAATTCTTCGTGTGCTTTTGCTTTTTCGAAATCTTCTTCTGTTAAGAAATATGCGTGAGTGTGATATCCGTGGTTGAATTTTATTCTGCCTTTGAAACTACTCTTTAGATAACTCAAGCAATTTTTTCTGATTTCCTGAGAATATTCACTAGGCTCATTATCTTGCAAATAAAAACGATGGATTCTGCCAAGTCTAGGATATGTTATCCGATACGGATAAACATTATAAAATAATTTAGTTGATTTTTCTGTACTAGGTATATTCGAACTCAATTCTGTCTTCATTGTTAATATTTACTGTTACTGTTCCACCATCTTTTAGTTTACCGAAAAGTATTTCTTTTGATATCGGTTTCTTAATGTTATCATTTACTACTCGTTGTAGAGGTCTTGCACCCATCTCTGGAACATAGCCTCTGTCTCGTAACCAAGTTCTAGCATCATCCGATATCTTAATTCTCACATTCTTATCTTTCAGCATTTCATTAATCTCATTGATAGTCTTATCAACAATCATATCGATATGTTCTCTTTCAAGCGATACGAATTCAACTGTAGCATCTAGCCTGTTTCTAAATTCTGGTGAGAAAAACTTGTTTACTGCTACCATACTTGCATCATCATGGTCGTTACTAAAACCAATTGCTTTCTTATTCTTTTGTGCCGCACCTAAGTTTGATGTCATAATAAGAATTACATTACTGAAGTCTGCTGTTTTACCAGTTGAACTAGTCAAGCGACCATCGTCCATAACTTGAAGTAATAAGTTCATTACACTTGGATGTGCTTTCTCTACTTCGTCAAGTAAAACAACACAGTTTGGAGTTTCGTCAACATCATTAATCAATTGTCCTGCACCAGCGCCACCTTCTGCGTGTCCTACATAACCTGGAGGAGCACCGATAAGTTTCGATACTGAATGTTGTTCCATATATTCTGACATATCATACTTACGAAGTTTTATCGATAAGTTGTCTGCAAGTTGTCTACATAGTTCTGTTTTACCAGTACCAGTTGGTCCGACGAATAAAAATGAACCAACAGGTTTATTGCGTTCTCTCATTCCTGATTTACTTACTAGAATACTTTCAACTAATGTGCCGACTGCACCGTCTTGTCCGAATAACTTCTTCTTAATGTTACCTTCTAAATTAATAAAATTATTATTTTCTTTTGCATCAATCATATCCATAGGAATACGAGTTATCTTAGAAATTGCTTCTTCTATTTCTTTATGCGTAATAGGACCTTTGTGTCCGTGTAGTTTGCCTCTAGCACCTGCAATATCGATTACATCAATCACTCTATCTGGATTATATTTACCGTGCATATATCGTTCTGCTAATTCAACAGCCATATTAAGTGCTTCTTCGGTATATTCAAGTTCATGGAATGTTTCGTAGTATTGCTTAAGACCTTTAATAATTAATTTTGTAGTTTCTTTGCTTGGTTGGTCTACTACTACTTTCTGAAAACGTCTTTGTAATGCTCTGTCTTTTTCGAAATTTTCTCTGTATTCTTCACTTGTCGTTGCACCAACACAGAATAGTTTACCACTTGCTAATAATGGTTTCAATAAGTTTGCGATATCGATATTTGAACCACCGGCTGAACCTGCACCCATAATCATATGAATTTCATCAATGAATAGAATAACATTATCTTTCTTAGAAAGTTGCTCGAATACCATCTTAGCACGTTCTTCAAATTCACCACGATACTTTGTACCTGCAACAAGACTCGTAACATCTAACGAGTATACAGTTTTTTCTTCAAGTATTTTAGGAACTGTGCCTTCGGTAATCATTAATGCAAGACCTTCGGCAATTGCTGTTTTACCAACACCTGGTTCACCAACAATGATTACATTGTTCTTCTTACGTCTAGCAAGAACCTCAGTAATTTCAATGAGTTCGTCTTCACGACCAATAACTGGGTCAATAAGTCCTGAAGTTGCACTTACATTTAGATTTGTGCAAAAGTCTTCAAATTTGACTGCTGGAGAATTCTCTCCTGTACCAACTCTAGGTTTATCATTATAGAATTCTTTTTGAATAATTTGAATAGCACCTTCTCTTGTCACACCGTGTTTGGCTAAGAAGAAGTATGCATATGAATCTGTTTCACTTAAGAGTGAAATCAATACATCTCTACAAAATAGTTTAGTTCTGCCACTAAAGATAACTTGAGTAATTGCACGATTGAATACTCTGCTTAATGCGGCAGTTTTACGAGGGCCTCTTCGGTCAGTCGCTACTGACATATCAGTTATATCGTCTCTTTCTTTTAGATATTTCTCAACATCTGTTACGATTGCGCCACCGTTTACTTCTAAGTCAGTAAACAACTTACTCACATCTTCCTCTTCAATTATAGAAAACAATAAATGTTCTAAAGTCACATACTCGTGCGTTAAAGAGTTAGCAAATTGTACTGCTCTTTCTAGCGTAATGCTAATTCTGTCTACACTTCCGTCTCGTTCTTGTTCTGCCATTTTTGTCCTCTATTGACTGGTTCTTATTATTTATGATGTTTCAGCGTTGATTCTAGTACTAATTTTACTATAAACATTGTCTTTGCAATGCGATACACAAGTACCGGGTTGCTGTGTTTGAATGTATTCATGTACATCAGTAAACCACGAAGACTTCAAAATCTCTTCAAAACTATTTTTTCCATTTAGTTTATGACTGTCTATATCTGTGCTGTAAGTGTTATATACATTATCTAATTCTAACTGTGTTCCCCACCAACAGCAAGGAATAACCCATCCGTGATATGTTACATATAACCTTGAAAACTGTTCTTTTACTTCATAACCTAACATTGCTTTACAACTTATTTCATGTTTCACTTTCGGCTCATTGACAACTTCTCTCACATCCCATTTGTCATTACCACTTGCTTCGAGTTTTTCAATTATTTCATCTTTATTTAATTTCTTATCTTTTTTAATTTTATTAATCTTAACTAAATCAACTTTTTCTTTACCTTTAAACTTTCCGATTTCTGTAGGTTTAATCTCAGTCTTGCTATATTCGTGTGCTTGGCCACCACGCCATTTCATACCAGCAAATCCCTCATCTATGCTTCGTTGATTGACTTCTTTTTCTTGGTGTTTATTATGATTGAAATATATAAACTGCCAATATCCATATCCACCAGATGACAAGAATGCTCTAAAGTTTTCTTGTAGTTTATTCCATTTTACATTAATTCTGTAAATATGATTAGTATCTTCTAACCCGTCAATTCCCCAAACAACTCGCAATCTGGAATGTCTTTCACCTGTTTTATATTTTTTACACAAGTTACCCATCTCTTCCCAGAACTCGGTACTTCGTGTGCCACCATTAGTAGCAATATTAACAACTAAGTCTTTTGGAAATAAATCATCACTTAATATCCAGTCTATTATTTTTAGTAAATCTGGATTTGTGGTTGGCTCATCATAGTTTCCACAAAAGTCTATGAGTTGTAGCATTTCCCAATTGTCTTTTCTAAACCAACTCTTAAACTCATCAAATGTTATATACTTGTTATTCAATTCATAGACATAAGGTGAGATAGGATTTTCAAGTTTGACTTGAGACTTTTCTCTTGCACACTCCGGACATCTTGCTTGGCAATAATTAGTTATTTCCATCTGTAATTCTTTAATTACACTAGAAGAAGTCATTATCGGTTCTCTTTAAATGTTGTCCAGTTATCAAGCATTACGCTTGGCTCATAATTGAATATGTCTGCTGTTGCCCATTCTTTCTCAATACACCACCAACATTCTTTACAAGTTTCAGTAAAATAATTAGTTGTTTCGATGAATCCCTCACAAGAGCGAGTTAGTGAACCTAATGAAACATATAATCCATACTTTTTATAAAACGCCAATACAATTCTCTTATCAGAATGTATAAATGGACGATATTCTGTATGTGGTGGGTTATCTATTTTTATTGGATTTATATCTACCCATTTTTGACGAGTTTCCCAATTTCTTGTTCCCACTCTAGTTTCCCATTTATGTTTCCATACTGCTTCACCAATCTCATTTGGTGGGTTAAGAGTAACGCCGTTATATAAAGCAGTAATTCCATACTTCTCTACTAAGTCATATGCTAGTATTGTTCCGTTAGCAATATAATCTTTTGCTGTCGTAACTCTAGTCATATGTTCTCCAAAGTTAACATTTGGAAACTCTTTTTTAACAAACTCAACTACTTTTTTAGAGTGAACTGCTTGTCCTGGTTTTTCTTCGTGTATGCAAGTCCAAATGTGTATAGTCGTATCTAGTTTGTTTTCTGATATGTGATGGGCTAATAGCCATAATAACAAAGAAGAATCCATTCCGCCTGACATTCCAATGCCAATATGTTTGTGGTTCAAATCAAGTTCTATCTCGTAACTATCATCACGGATTTCTTCACAAAATTCTCCTCGTTTATGTATAATTGCTTTATCTTTTATTATCATTTATATTCCTCTGAACTTAATATTCATTATAACATGAAATTGGAGTGAGTGCAACCAAAATTAACTATGATTACTCTGTAGAAAGTTTATTTTTAGATTTGTATTATTTATAATGTTTTTCACTAGAATAGTATCTCCTAGTCTAGTATTTTTCGGAACTGAAACAATATAATGAATGTCTGGTGAGATATCATCTCTGAAACCGCATTTTGTTCCAAGCATTTCATTTAGTTCTTTTTGAGTAACTTTTACATCTAGTGAAACTGTGATAATACTGCCACTGTCAGACTGTATTTTTTTGATATCAGCGAATGCTTGACGAATATCGTCAAGTCGCTGTCTGTCGCCATCGCCCGTGTCTGGATGATGTTTCTTTAATAGTCTTTTATATGCAATTCTTATTTCGTCTTCTGACGAATACTTGGTTATTCCAAGGACCTTGAAAGGTGACATCTGTTAATCTGAATTTAAGAATGATTTAATCTTTGAAAGTGAACTTGGTTTTGAATCAAGTGCCTCACCCGCTTCATTGACAAGATTTGCATCTTCGATTGCCTTATCGGCTTTTTCGTAATATTCTTTATATGCAATAAGAATTGCTTTTTGTTCAGAAAGGTATCTAACCACTTCAGCATTGTTTAATGCTAACGCTTCATAACCTTCGTGTGTAAGTGCAAATAATACAACAGGTTTACCAGCCGCTTCTAATTCTCTCCAAACTTCGTCAATGTTTTCTTCTGTAACCACGAGATAATCTACTTCTTTCATATTTACTATCTCAGATTCTGGCAAAACAAGTAATGGTCGTTCTACTGGCTCTGCTGAGTAATCAACTTTTTTTGGTAATGTAGCCGAACATCCACTTAAAACTACTGCTAGTGTTCCTGCTAATAATGTTTCTTTAATCATGGTCTTGGCTCCGTATAATTAGGATTTGCCACATCTGAACAAGTTGTGTTCGCTTGTGACTTCTTTGTCACCGCAATTTCTTTCTCAGTTAGCGGAGAACCAGTTAGTATCTCATAACATCTTAACACATCTTTGGTACCTTTGTCAACTATTCTTTCGATTAATTTTGGTTTTGCTTGTGCCAAATCTCCAAGTTCGTGTTCACTTAGTTTAGATTCTAATTTATCAACCCTTGAACTTGCAACTTTAAAGTCATCTGCCACTCTAGTATATTGTGCCTGTACTTCTACTAAGTCTTTTTGTATAGCCTTAACAGCCGCTTCTGAGGCTTGCTGTGCCAATTCTGCTTTAGCGGCGTTCTCTCTGTATATTCCAATTTGCTCTTGTGTGTATTGATAATATTTCCACGCACCAAATCCTACTGCGCCGACAACGACGGTAAGGATTAATATCATTTTAAGTTTTCCTAATATAAACATTTTTTTCTTTCTATTTGTGTCTAAATGTAATTCTACCCATAGTCAAATCATAAGGTGTCATTTCGACTGACACTTTGTCCCATAAGATAACTTTGATACTATTTTTACGCATTTTACCCGACAATGTACATCTTACTATATGGTCAGTATTCCCATCAAGTTTGACTTCGAATTTGTCACCAGGAAGAATGTTTATTACTTTACCTTCGAACTTTAACGGTTCTTCTTTAGCCATTCTTGTATTTCTTCTGCTTTTACTTTTATTGGTGAACGCTTATAGAATTGTATATTCCACTCTTTCACTTTTACTAACACACGAATATCATGGATTAAACTAAGAGTAGTATTCATTAAGTCTTCATTCTCAACTTCAACGAATACGATATACATACCTGCATCATTTGGATTTGGGGAAACTTCTGTGTCAAGCATTGATGTTACACCTCGTTCGATAAACTTTGCTAAGTCCATCGCAGGTGCTTCATCTTTGACATAGAAACCGATAACAACAACATCTTCTTCTGTTCCAGTCTTTGGTTTAAACTCGGCAACTGAAACTGTAGAATCTACTAAAGTATCTAAGTCACCGTATTCAACGCCTTCTTTTATTTGGTTATATCTCATTTGTTGTCCTGTCCGATATTAGTTTCATCGTCTAAGCCACTTTCGTATGCGTCAGATAATTTAGAACTGTCAACATCTCCACTAAACTCTTCTTTGCCGT
>Ga0233399_1000790_pt1 | contig 11493 bp, 14 predicted proteins | sample 43DmetaG_FD_182698 | JGI IMG/M metagenome (GOLD analysis project Ga0233399, IMG submission 182698) | Seawater microbial communities from Monterey Bay, California, United States - 43D | ecosystem: Environmental > Aquatic > Marine > Coastal | place: USA: California | collected 2016-11-08 | reverse complement strand
GTTGACAAAGCGGTGGGAACACCAAAACCAAAGAAAGAATTGAAAGCAGAAGTGCAAGTAGATTTAGATTTAGACCTAAATGAGGAGAATGAATAATGGCTAGAATCACAAAAGCGGGAACTGGCGGAGCAGTCAGAGTAGCCTTAGCAGGCAGTTCAACTTATGAAACAATTGCAGAATTGCGTTCATGGTCGGTAGAAGAATCTGCTGACACTGTTGAAGACACTAATATGGGTAGCGGCGGCGTTCGCTCGTACAAAACAACACACAAAACTTGGTCAGGAACAGCAGACGTTTACATAGCGTATGATGACACAACTGGCGAGATTGAAAACTTTACTGAGGCAGCAGAAGCATCTGCTACTGTTCCTCAAGTAACAATCGGAACTTCATATGAATTCGAATTCTTTGCTGATGATTCAGACACTACGAATAACGAAAAGTATGCAGGTACAGGTATTGTGACTGGTATTTCACGTTCAGTTGCACACGATGGTATGGCAGAAATGTCAGTTACTATTCAGGGCAATTCTGCGTTGACATAATAGTTAAGGATCATCCATCATGGGAATAAAGGTTGTACGCAAGGGAGACATCATACTAGAATTGCACACTAGAGTCAAAGACATGACTAAAGATTTAGTGCAAGACTTAAAAGACAGAACCCCTGTTAAGACTGGTAAAGCCCGTGATGGGTGGACTGTTTCTTCCAATGCTGGTAAAGGCAGAGGAATAATTAAGAACAATGTCGAGTATGTTAAATACTTAGACGCCGGAGGACATACAGGACCAAGTAAGCCGTATGCTCCAAAGGGAATGACAAAGCCAGCACAAAAGAAGTTACAGAAAGACATTCGTGCTGGTAAATACAAACAAAGTAAAAGGACAAGGTAATGAGCGTAGTATTAAGTAAAGCAAAAGAACATTTCAGAGAGATTGCTAATAAAGGTATGGGAAACATTGAAGTTCCAGAATGGGGCGTAACTGTGTACTGGAGAATTGGTGGTCTAAACTTTGCAAGCCAAAGTAAAATTATTGAATTACAAAATGCGGGTAAAAGTGCAGAAGCATTAGTCGAAATGATGATTATGAGAGCATTAGATTCTGAAGGGAAGAAGATGTTTAAGTTAGCAGAAAAGACAGAGTTAATGCGTGAAGTAGACCCAAATGTAATTCTTAAAGTAGTAACAGCAATGGGTGACAGTGAAGATGAAGGTGTCACTGGAGACGCTGAAAAAAACTAATTGAGGACCGCGAGTTACTTGTTTTATTTCAAATAGCACATGAGTTAAACAAGTCGGTTGTCGAGGTAATGCAGATGCCAGCAGTAGAAGTTCTACATTGGTCTGCTTACTTTGAACTAATGAGGAGAGAAAATGAGCGACATCAAACTAATAGTTTCGGCAACAGACAAAGCAACGCCGGTCCTAAAACGTATTAACAAACAAGTAGACAGATTCGAATCAAAGTCTGCAAGAGGTACAAGAGCCGCAAGTGCAATGGGCGGAGCAATGAAAGCCGCAGGAGCGGCTTTAGTTGCTATTGGATTTGCAAAAGTAGTTAGTGGTATTGTCACTACATCTGCTAAGTTCGAATCTTTAAGAGCATCATTAAAAACAGTAACTGGTTCCTTAGATGGAGCCAGAGTTGCTATGTCTCAGATTGAGAAGTTCACAGCAACAACACCATTTCAATTAGACGAAGTAGCAAACTCTTTCATCATTCTTAAAAGAATGGGTATTGACACTACAGCAGAATCATTAAAAGCATTTGGTAACATAGCGGCTGCAAATGGTAAATCATTTGAACAGTTGTCAGAAGCAGTTGCAGATGCAATGACTGGTGAGTTTGAAAGACTTAAAGAGTTTGGTATTAAAGTCAAACAAGAGAATGGCAAGTTCATTGCAAGTATGGGTTCAACACAACTCTCAGTGTCGAATAGTGCAGAAGAACTTGTTAACTCATTGAAATCATTGGGTGAAGAAGGTGGTGCTTATGCGTCAGGTCTTGCTGACCAAGCCGCAACAATGGGTGGTAAGTTCTCTAATCTACAAGACAACTTAGCATCATTTGCCAAAGGTATTGGTGAAGGTGGTCTTAACACAGCATTAAAAGAAGTACTAGACACATTCAATGGATTGTTCGAAGGTAGTGGTCAACTTGCAACAAAGATTGGTGCAGGATTAGGTGCCGCTATTCTTACACTAGTAGACAGATTCAAACTTATTGTCTCTACAGGTAAAGCAATCTTTGGTGGATTGTCTGACATGGTTGTTGACTTACTTGGTAACATCAAACAAAACTTTGCTAACTTACCAGAAATGTTAAGTATGGGTGGCGTAGTTCAAAAGTTTAACAGTGCATTTGTAACAGCAGGTAACATTGTTAAAAAGATTACAAACTTTATGATTAACACATTTAGAGCATTCTACGAACAAGCATTCTCAATCATTACTAAACTACCAGACATCTTTAGTGAAGTATTTCAAGGTATTGGTAGACTTGCTATTGACTTTGGGTCAAGAATTGTAAATCAGTTTAGGTCTATTGGTAAAGCAATGAAGATGGCTATTCAAGCACCATTCACAGATGTAACATTTGCAGATGCACTTATGGAAGCAAGTAAAAATGCATTCGAAAACTTCTCTCTTGGTGATTCATTTGACATGCCTGATGAAGTATTCTTGTCTAAAGAAGACATCAACAGAATCTATGGTACAGACAACATTGCTCTTGCAAAAGAGTTTATTATTGGTGCAAGTAAAGAAGTATTAGACAGTTTCAGTAGACTTAAAATTAACATCTCTGCGTTCAAACCAGGAGCAGGGTTTAATCAGTTTATGGAAGAGTACAATAGACTATTAGCAGAAGGTAAAGAAGAACAAGAAGCAGTTGAACAAGCATTAGCAAATCATTCAGATGCACTTGTAGTTAATACTAATAATCAAAATAAAAACAATCAATCAGGTAGTAAGAAACTTACTCTGCTTCAAAGAACAAAGAAAGCATATGATGATTTAATTAAAGTTGTTACAAAGACAACTGACCAAGACATCATCAACAAAGACTTACAACCAATGTTAAACAAAGCATACGCTGATGGTACACTGAACTTAGAACAATACAGCAATGCACTTAAAAACATCAACAGCAACTATGCTCCATTAGAAGTACAAACACACAGAACGATTGACACAATCAAACAAGGCTTTGCAGGAATGGCAGGTTCTATTACTGACACATTCTACAATATGTTTGCAGGTGTTACATCAGTGTTTGATGGTCTAAGAAGTATTGCTGGTATGGTGTTTCAGATGGTTGCAAAAGCAGTCATACAATCTATGATTGTTAAACCATTAATGATGGCAATGGGTATTCCAATGTTCGCACAAGGTGGTCTGGCAGCAGGTGGTAAACCAGCAATCGTCGGTGAGAACGGACCAGAACTTATTGTTCCAAAATCAAATACAAGAGTGTTCTCAAATGCACAAACAAATGGTATGATGAATGGTGGAGGTGGTGGAGAAGCACCAACAGTTAACTTCAACATTAATGCTGTTTCAACAAGAGATGGTATTGAGTTCTTACTAGACAATAAAAATACAATTACTGCGGTAATCCAAGATGCATACCAAACAAGAGGTGCATCGGGACCGTTAGGCTAAAGGAGACATAAATGGCAATCACAGATTATTCATATTTGGACTCAAGTGATGCATCACTAAGAGTATTTCCAACAACAGTCAAGCCAGCAAAGATTACAATGGAAGTTGAGATGCCTACATTAGTTTCTACAACAAATGCGTTGACTACACAAAGACGAACAACAGGTGCTCATCGTATTAGATTAGAGTACACATATGCTCCTATGGACGCAGATGAGATGCAACCATTTATTGCTTTCTTTTCTGCTATGCAAGGACAAACAAAAGCATTTAAGTTAAATGTACCAAAAGAATTGATTAACGATTCAACTCATATTGCTGATTCATCTACACATACATCAACAGGAAGTTATTCAAAAGGCACTAGAGAAGTTACAGTGAATGGATTTGGAAATAACTTGACTACAGCCATAAAAGGCGGGAACTTAGTTCAATTCAGCAACCATGACAAGATTTACATCGTTTCTGCTAATGGTGGTAGTGACGGTTCTGGTAACTGTAAGATTAGAATAGAACCAGGTCTATTCGAAAACATCACTTCCTCACACTCGCTAAATACTTTTAGTGATGACATACCATTACATGCCATATTCGCTAAAAGTGAAATACAGTTTGATGTGAATAGTGCTTTATTGTATGGATTTAAGATTAACTTCATAGAACAATGGACAAACTAAGATGCCAAGAGGATTTAATTCAACAGCAAAAACTGAAAGTGTAAAGAGTTTCAACTCAATAGCAACTCTTGTAGAAGTCATAGTAGACACAGGTAACCCAACATACTTGACAGACTTTGCAAGAGACATTTCACATGATTCTAAAACATTCTTGTCAGCACAAGGATTGTTAAGTGTCAGTTCAGTTACAGAAAACAATACAAATGGTATTGAGAAAGTTTCAATGTCACTAACAGGTGTTGATGACACATTCGTTAGTCTATTCTTAGACTTTGATTACATTGACAGACCAGTTAAAATACATAAAGTATTCTTAGACCAAGATGGCGGAGTGTTAGGTAATTCTCTGTTAATATTTGATGGTAGAATAGACAAGCCAGTTATTAAACATGACTTTGATGGTAGAACTGCTTCAGTAGGTATTCAAGCAAGTTCACATTGGGTCAACTTCGAAAGAAAGAATGGTCGTACAACAAACGATGCACATCAGCAAACATACTTTGCTGGTGATGATTGTTTTGAAGAAGCAATCAACTATGAAAAAGAGATTGCATGGGGACAAGCAGACTAATGAATTTAACTTATGAGAGATTGAATGTAAGACACACTAAAGAAGTAATTGCGTTATGTAATACATGGTGGTATGATTCTGCGTTCTTTGAGAATACAGAAATGCCATTCATCTCAAAAGAAGTTTATTGGTGGAATATGTTTCAAGCAGGAATAATGATGGGTATTGTAGGACGCAATGATGAAGGTGAAATGAAATCTTGTTATGTTGCAACTCGTAACTCGTACATGTTCAACAACAACTACCAAATGGCTAACGAAGTTGTTTGGTGCATAGACCAAGAATACAGAAGTGGTAGAAATCTAATTCAATTATTAAATGAAATAGATGCGTGTGTTAAGTTAAACGAATGTAACATTTACAATCTTAATCTACCATTATTAGAAAACAATGACAGGCTAATCTCAAAGTTAGAAGACAGAGGTTTCTTTAAGCAAGACATTTCAATGTTAAAAACTGTCAAACGGGAGAACGTTGATGGCTAAAGTAGTAGCAATCGTAACAGCAGTAGCAGGCGTTATTGCCGCTGTAGGTGTTTCAACAGCAGTAGCAACAGTGATTGCAACTGTGGCTGTTGGTGCAGTCATTGCCGCAGGTTCGGTAGCGATTGCAAATAAACTTACAAAAGCAATTACACCAGACTTTGGTAGTGCGGCAGAGTTCGAAGTACAAGGTGCTCAAGGTATTATGGTTAACAAGACAGGGTCTTCGCAATCAATACCAGTCATCTATGGTGAAACAAGAACAGGTGGTATTAGAGTATTTGCTCATACAGAAGGAACAGTAGGTGACGTTGAAAACGCATACTTACATTTAGTATTTGCGATTGGCGAAGGCGAAATGAACAAGTGTTCAGCAATCTACTTTGATGGAGAACTTGCTGGAACTTGTAGTAGTGCAGGCTCAACTGACCCAGGTAGTTGGTCAATACAATCACCATACAGTGGCAAAGTTAACATGTACTTTAGACCGGGAACTGATTCACAAACAGCAATCAGTGGACTAGCAGGTAAAGGTTCATGGTCAGACCCAAGATTTAGAGGCATTGCTTATGCTTACTTGAGATTAGAATATGACAGTGATGTATGGAAGAATGGTCTACCACAGATTACATTCGAAGTTGAAGGTAAGAAAGTACCAAGTACAAGTGATGGAACAAGTCTTTCATATTCAGACAATCCAGCAAGATGTGTACTGGATTACTTAGTGAATGACCGCTATGGTAAGGGTATTGACCCAAGTGACATTGACTTAACATCATTCGCAAGTGCTGAATCATATTGTAACACAAAGGGATTTGAAACAAGAGGTAATGTTTCAACAAGTGGTACAGTGTATGCAAACTTAATTGACATACTTACAAGTTGCCGCGGTTACATCGCATTTGGTAACAAATACAGATTACTCATTGACCAAACTGAGAATACAACATCATTAGCAATCACAGATGACAATACAATAGGTAATGTTGAATACATATTAGGCGACAAAAAGTCTATTTTCAATAAAATGACTGCTAAGTTCTTAAATGAATCTACTGGTTACAAAGATGACATTAAAGTTATTACAAGTTCTACACTTGTTTCACAAGACAACGGTATGCCATTAGAAGCAAATATTCCACTACCATTCACAAAGACAGCAAGTGTGGTAGAACAAATATTAATAGAAGAAATCAATCAAAGTAGACAGTCACATATGATTCAACTTAAATGTACAGTTGAAGCAATTGACTTACAAGTAGGTGACAAAGTAACAGTTACAAACTCTACATTTGGTATTACAAACAAAGAATTTAGAGTTATGTCAACAGTCGTAGAACCAAGCAGTGAAGTAACACTGTCATTAAGAGAATACGATTCTGCTGTTTATGGCTCATCAATAATAACAAATGCACGTAATGATGACAATGACTAACAAACGCTCTGTAGGGTCAAATATGGAGCACACAGGACACAATAAGGAGACATCATGCCATTAAAGGTTAGAACACCAAATACAAATATTAGTACTGGTAGTATTAAAACAGATTTCATTAAAGATGCAAATGTTACTACAGCAAAGATTGCCGATGATGCAGTTACACTTGCAAAGATTTCAACAACCGGTGCAACAAACGGTAAAGTATTAACTTACAATTCAACAACAGACGCAGTAGAGTGGGCAGACACCCCAGTTAACGCTGGTGATGTAGAAGTCAACCCAGACAGTTACGATCCATCACTTTGGACAGAGTTTAATGTAGACATATGGGAATTTGCACCACTAAGAGTTTCTAAAGCAGGTGGTACACCTTTTGCTATTGCAAGAAGCAGAACAGACAACAACTTTGCGTTTATGGAAGCATCAATCTTAGACAGAGATTATGACTTCTCAGGTGGTGTAAGTGGTCCGGATCTTATGGCTAATCAAAATACGTTCATAGGAACACCAGGTGGTGGTGGCAGAAGAACATCAGCACAATGGACAAGATTACGAGACATTACTGTTGCGGGAACAGACGGAACAGATTGTGAATATGACGCATACCAAACACATTATGAAATTGTAGCATACGACAAAGCAAGTGGTAATACTGAAGTTTCAAATTCTGTCATAGATGCAAGTTCTGACCGAACACAAATAATGAATAGTTTAGAAGTAGTTGCAAGACAACCCAATAGTGGTAATGAAGATTTAAGTGCTTTAAGATTGCGTTATGTAGGAACAGAACAAGGTTCTCCAGATGCGTATGTGTCTCTTTACTACCAATCTATTGACACGGCATTAGACATGATTCGCTTTAGAGAAATTTCTGGTGCACCAGTTACAGAGTTTAAGACATCAGTTGCGTTTGAACAACCAATAACAGGTAACACACGTATTGGTGACATAACTATTAGTAGTAACACAATTACAGTTGATGGTGATGAAGTAGAGTTTGATGCTGATTTCAATATTACAGGCACTGCTTATTTTGGTAGTGGTAATGGAACACAAGTACAATCTGATGGTACGATTACAACATTTGGGAGTGCAAGTAAAGTCCCATTTGGAGACACAATACAATTAGATTCTAAAGCATCAGACCCAACAGGCGTTACTGGTGCAATGTATTTCAATAGTTCAACAAACACTTTCAGAGGTTACAATGGATCTGCTTGGTTAGACTTAGATTCACAAGGTTCATCATTAGAAGAAGAAACGTTTGCAGGTCAAATCAATATTGTAGAAGATGGTGCAACTTCTACAGATTTAAGTAAAGTAATAATAAAGTACAGTGGTACATCAGCAGATGATGCCAAAGCAGAGATTAATCTTTACAATAAAAACGACAATTCAACAAGCACAGGTATTACACTGTATGCTCCTGGTGCCGACACTGCACATGTTGTTACAAGCAATCATTTTGTTGTTGGTGACACCGTTACTAATGGTTCACCTCTAAAATCATTAATAATTTCTAATAGTTTGCCAACTGGCGGTGATTACAGCGGTAAAGAAACAACTAGTATTATGAAAGCGGCCTTGTCATCAACTGGTGGTACAGGCGCAACTGGTGGTATGAACATTATGGAATCAGCAATTGAATTCAATACACCAACACAATGGAAAACTGGTGGTTCATTAACATTCACAGACTACCACGTTGATGGTATGACAATGATGCATCCTACAAATGGCAGACCAATCTATTACAACAGTGGTTGGAAATATTTCAGTGACAATTCAACAGCAACATAAGGAGTAATCATGGCAACTAATGATGAAAAGAAAAAGAAACTAAAAAAGTACGGTCTTTCTGCAATAGACAAACCAAAGAGAACTCCTAATCACCCAACTAAGTCACACGTAGTTGCAACTGTGATTGACAACAAAGTTAAGATTATTCGATTTGGCGCACAAGGGGCTGACACAAAGCCACCAAGAAAGAACGAAACAAGGGCAGATGCACAGAAACGTGCGTCTTTTAAGAAACGACATGCCAAGAACATCGCTAAAGGGAAAAGTAGTGGCGCATATTGGAGCAATAAAATTAAATGGTAAGGACAAATGAGTTACGTAGTAAACTTTTACAGTACAAAACAAGCATACACAGTAATGAAACTAGATTGTATGTTACAAAATATGGAAGCAATAGGATTTTGCGACCTTGAACAACTACATGAGTTTGTAGTTTTATTCAAATCACTAAATGAAAAACATCAACAACGCTATGCAATATTATTAGACATTGCATGTGACTTCTGGGATGAAGGTGAACAACCATGCGAATAAATGAATGGTTATTGTATGACAAGTCAAGTACATATGCTGACAGGTCAATGAAACAAAACATAAGAACATACTTTCCAAAAAGAGATTGCGAAGCAATGGTGTTAGTTGATTGGAAAACTCTTAGAAGAATTTCACAAGAAGAATATGTCAGTTATTACTCAATCAAACCTACATGTAGAATATTAGCAGATGACAATACTGGTGGTTTGTTCGCAGTAGGTTTTGTAGAAGGCAAGTATTTGCCTCGAGCATTAAGAAAGTACAAAAAGATTGTAGCATTCAATACTAAAGATGAAAAAGTACTTGACAAAGTAACTCATTTAGTGTAACATTAACTTATTAATTAAACTTACTTTAACAGAGTGTTACGGGTTTAGTTAGTAGTAGAGAAATAATTTTCCCCTTAGGGCGCTTTGCGATTGCAGAGTCTTTACGAGTGTAAAGTTTTTCTAAATTTATTTCTTGACTCTAGTTGAGTATGTCAATCGGTTGGCGCTTAGAGACATACATCAACTAACTTAAAGAGAACTATTACACCCCAATGTAGTAGTTCTCTTTTTTTGTCTAAAAAACCTCTGAGATTAAATACAACTACATACAGACAAAAAAAATTAATAAAATACTCAAAAAAAATTAATAAAATACTTGACATGATGAATAAACTATGCTATTATGTAATAGTAAGATGAAAAAAGAAAGATGATTCTTACATTAACTTTAACTAACGAAAGAGAAAATAAAATGACAAATACAAATAATACAATACAAAAAGCGTACAACAACTACTCAGAGGTCGTTAAAGCAATGAACACACAAGATTGCGACAAAGCAGACGCTTCGTGGGTTGAATTGACAACACTTTTCACTGAAAGTCTTACAGAAGCACAGAAAAAACGCTTTGTAGACAGTGATTTGATTGAGCAGTTAGACATGATTGAGTGTAGTCTCTAAAAACACACTAAGTCTCAGTTAAAAGAGAAAGAGCAGTAGAAATACTGCTCTTTTTTTGTCTAATTGTACGAAAGGTTAAATACAACTACATACAAACAAAAAGAGAAACAAAATGCAACAAAATAGAATAACATACATGCTAGGGTTCTGCAATAATGACAAACGCAGAGAAATACAAAGAAAGGCCGCACAGTTTTGGCTTGACAAACAACATCGTGTCATTGTACTTGACAGTCAACACACTGAACAAGAGTTTTACGAGTTTATGCAAAGTGATGTAGAATACATTCATATGTCAGACTTTAACAAGATTTGTCGTGCTAGAAACTTTGCTCTTAAAGATGCTCTTAGAAAAGGTTATTACAACAAACTAATAGTATTAGTAGACAACGATGGCGCACTACGTGACATGAGCGATTATGATGTTTCTACAGACGAATTACTTGACGCAGTGTACACTACAGACTGTGACATAATACAGCCAAAGAGACCGTTTGGTTTCATTAAACACTTCTTTGAAAATAATGACAAAGCAACTACACATCTTTGTTTAACGAATGAAAATCAGTTCAAAGGTACTGTACTGTTTGTTCGTGCGGGCATAGATGTAGAATATGATGAATGGTATGACAAAGAATACGAAATACATTCATTAACGCCAGGCGAAGACATTGATTTCTGTTTACGTGCTAAGATGAAAGGTTACAAAGTTAGATTTGCAGAGAATTTAGTACAACATGAACTTTCATCAAGTAGTACTTGGGCAGAAAGTAGAACACTAAATGTAAAGCCATGGGTAGAACGCAATGACATGCAAAATACCACAATATGGAACAACAAGTACAACAGAAAATTTAGTAGAAAAGAATACATTACACTTGCTTCATCAAATGATGCTTTTTCAGATTTATTTTCATAAAAAAGGTTGACACACTGTACATAGTGTGTTATTATGAGTACATACTTTGAAATTATTGACGTGGTTAAAAAGTATGCTAAGTTAAAGATGTTATGTTTTTGTATTATTTTGCATCTTTGGCACTCCTAGGAAATGGTTAAACATTTTCGTTGTTAAATGTGGAAAAGAGTGAGAGATTTAGGTCTTTCACTCTTTTTTTTGTCTAAAAAGTAGCCGTTTTGCTTGACTTGATGCTCTTTTTGTGCTATTATGCTAAATAATATTAAGAAAGAAGTAATACAAATTAAACGCATAAGGACTGAATTATGTCATACAACCCAAACTTTGCAGATGCGAGAATAATTCGTAGATGTAAGAAAGCAATTGGCTTTACTAAAGCACTTGTTTCACCTACAAAACCTACTGCTATGTCTTCTCGTTTCATAGACAAGCATTATGGTATTTCTTCAAATA
>Ga0233399_1000788_pt1 | contig 11528 bp, 3 predicted proteins | sample 43DmetaG_FD_182698 | JGI IMG/M metagenome (GOLD analysis project Ga0233399, IMG submission 182698) | Seawater microbial communities from Monterey Bay, California, United States - 43D | ecosystem: Environmental > Aquatic > Marine > Coastal | place: USA: California | collected 2016-11-08 | reverse complement strand
AAATGAGTAAACAAGGATGATATGCCCATATATTTTAAAAGTGAATCTATATTTTGATACATAATTTTTTTCCATATACATATTAGTTTTTAATTTCTTGAAATTTAAAATTTCTTATTAGTAATAATTGTGTAAAATAGATTTAAATATAAAAATGGGAATGTTTTTTTTCAAACGTGGTAAAGAATCAATAGTTACAAATGTTAAGTAATTTTGGGATTTGGAGGCAATTGATATAAATGATGAATTATAAAGCTTTTAATTGTATAAAGACAAAAAATTGATATTAATAGTAAATGTAGCAAGCAAATGTGGCTTAACATAATAAAATTATAAAGCATTAAATTAATTATATTAATAATTTAATGAATAAGGTTTAAAATCTATAATTTGAAAGGATTATAAATTTTAGCATTTCCTTGCAATGGATTTCATGATTAAGAGCCAGGGTGCAGTTTCGTAAATTTATAAATTATAGGATATAAAATAAGTCTTTTATGAAAAATTTTAGTGTTAATTTAAATTATTTAGTAAAATTATCGTAAATGGAGAAGATTCACATGAAGTTTATAAATTTTTAAGAAATAATTCAACATAAATGAAAACTATAGATGGAGTTAAAGTAATTCCATTTAATTTCTCAAAATTTTTTGTAAATCAATAAGGAGAGGTACTTTTCATAAAAATATATTAATGTGAATAAATTATAGGTAATTAAATTTTTTCAACCTACGACAAATTATAGTTAAATTGAATAATTTATTAAACAAGAATTAAATGCAAAATCATTTTCATGAAATTATTGATTTAAAAATCATTTATTATAATCATATATATTCATAATGATGATCTAATATTTTATGTTTAATTCAAATTTCTATCTTATCTTTAATCAACTTAACCGAATTATGGTAGCGTCTATGATTATGATTATTTATCAATTTTCACTTTAATTTCTTTAAATTCATTAATATGCTTATTTCTCATAGATTGATATTCATAACCCAAATCATCTTCATTTTCTTATGGAGGTATGAAAATATCATTATTTTATACTTAATTTTTATCACTATATATAGTATATTTATCTTTATATATTTTACTCATTCTTTAAATATTAATTTTTATTTAATATTTTTTTGTTTTAAATATTTTTAAATATTTTTAAATATTTTTAAATATTTTTTTGTTTTTATGTTTAAAAAAAATATCTTAAAAATATCTTAAAAATATCTTAATAATATCTTAATAATATCTTAAAAATATTTTAAAAAAAAGAAAAACCTTTATTTTTCTTCATAATTATTGATTTTATCTAATAATAGTTATAATATTTTTTCCTAATAATGTTCAAAATTTGGAAAATTTTCAATAAGATCTTTTATTAAATAATAGTCTTATTTTAACCTATTACTTTCTAATAAATGTTATTATGCGATAGAAATTTTTTTAGATTTATCATTTTTTAAAATATTGAATTATTATTTTTGTAAATCACCCAATTAAGCAGTTTATCTACGTATTTTTTATTATCTTAAAATAATTTATGTAAAATTTTCTGATTGATTTGATTTTACATCTGAGAGTTTTATATTAATAATTCTTTTATTTAAGTTATTCAAGACATTATTAAATTAAGTACCAAACAAGATATATATGATATTTTAAACATCAGACTATGTAGTTTTAAGATTTTCAAAATTAAGATTTTCTTCAGTATATTAAATTATTTTTGTAAATATCTTTTTTTTCTGATATTGTTCTTTTGAAAAAAATTATTTTATATAAATAAATGGCGTAATTTCATAATTTAATCGATCATAACATTCATTAGTGTGTGCCTATGAAATATATTTTAAAAAAAATCTAAATTAATTACTTATCCTCCTTTGTATATTCTTATATCATTTACACTTGTTAAATAAGCAAAAAAAAAAGAGTATTTATTGAATCTTTTGATTAAAATGTATCCCAAGAAAAAATAAAATTGATAATAAGATCCAACAAAATTTATAAATTGATAATAAGAAAAATATTATATTTTAATTTATGTATAAAAAGGATTACTTCTTATTTTTATTTATTAAGAGAAATTGTTTTTAGAATCTTAAATTGATTACACAAAATATTTTCTTTCTAAATTTCTATATTTAAATTATTAAAAATTAGCATTATATATTACATTTTTGAAAATTAGAAAGAATTAATTTATTTTAAGTCTCGTAAAAAATATGATTCTTAAATTTCTAAGCCTTTAAGAAGAATATCAGTTTTAATCATTTACTAATTTGTAGGATCTAAAACAAAATCTTATGCCTGATATCTCAAATATGTTTTTTAAACAGTTAAACTCATATCTTATGATAATTAATAATTTGGCATTATTATTCTTCCAGTTACTTTTTTTGTTAATTCGTCTTATGAACATGTTGAATTAAGTAAATTTGAGCCATTTTCACATTTTTAAAAATTTATCTCTAAAAATTATTATTCAACATCCTCTTGTTATCCATAAATTTAAACTTTCTCTTTTTAAATTTATAAAGATAAATAACAATTTTTAAATAAAAATAATGTTTTTAAATAACAATTTTTAAATAACAATTTTTAAATAAATAACAATTTATAAATAAATAACAATTTATAAATAAAAGTTTTTAAAATATAGCGCTAATTTTTATTATAAATTAAAAAAAATTACTTAAACTTGATTAATCAAAATAAAGACATCTGAAATTATCAAGTTGATATAAAATTTGATCATCATCAACTTAATCAACAGCAATATTTTATTTGCATTTATCAAATATTAATCTAGTTGAATTTATTTAATTTTCATATCTATGAACAAGATTTACAATAATATCTAATTTATAATTTTCTTTAAATGTGTAATTTTCTCCATCCCTAAATCCAACAGCAATGAAATAATCACTACTATCTAATTAGATTTAATCAAATTTATTTTTATAAGGATTTATGATGGCCAATCTATCTTATTGGTAATAATTTTGAATATAAGTTGTATTTGAATACACATATATCATAAATAAAGCACAAAATCCCAGTAATGTTAAAGACACAATTCCTCCGTAGTATGTCTAAAATTAAGATTTTTTCTTATAATTTAGTCTAAATTCATAACCAAAAAGATCACATTTTTTAAGAAATTCCATTTTAGTTTTATTAATAAAAATTTAATATTTTTATAAATATTTTTATAAATTATTATAATTTTAGCATAAATTTATTTTAGAAATAAAATATAATTATAAATTTAAAAATCAATTTGAGTAAATTATAATATATGATTTAAACGATAAATAAATAATCAATGTTAGATATTATTTTAATATCTGGTTATAGACTAAAAGAAGATATTTTATTATAATTAGGTGAGTTTCAATATTTTATAGAATAATAAAATATAAATCCAATAATTTGTCACTCATTAAATCAATTATTATAATTGATATCAGCAAAATAATAGGAAATTTAAATAATATAAATTTAAAATAATATTAATGAAAATATGGAAAATATCAATGAAATAAAATAAATAAATCAAAAAAACTTAGAACTTTTAAATAAATAGTAACTTTTAAAGTCATTTATAAATGATTATATAAAAAAAAATAACAACTAATATTAACTTATAAAAAAAATGATTTCTAATTTAGAATTATAGATTTAAAATTGCTAATTATAAAATAATAAATTATAGAAATATAACCAATAAAATGTATAATTAGCGAATCAAATATAATTCTATTATGATTTTATTAATAGTTTATATCAAAATTATATATAAAATCTTCAATTTACGATAAATAATAAATATATTTACTATAGACAAATCAAATATTATTTACACTATAATAAGAATCATTTTTTTTTGTATAATGATATTATAATAAGAAATTATTTAGCCAAATAAAATTTATCTTTATATAAAAATAACTATACTAATTATATTTAAAGAAAAAATGCCTTAAAAGCTAATAAAGAATAAATTAAATTCTTTAATTTAGGCAATTGGGATGTAAAAAAACCTATTATTCAATATAGATTAAGAACTTCGTCTTTTAAAACATACTTTGCTAAAAATAATAATACTTTGAAAACCATTAATAATAAATAAACAATAAATATTAATCATTCATAAAAACATAATAAAGCAAAAATAGATTTATAAAAGGATTATTAGAGAGATTAATAGAGAGATTAATAGAGGGAATAATAGAGTGATTAAAATGATTTTAAAAAATATCAAATAGAAATTAAAAAGAATTTTAGAAAACTTCAAAACAATGATGTTTATTAAATTAAAGAAACTAATGAAATAACAGATAAAAATGATTAATAATCTAGCAATTATAGATACATAGACAATAAAATTGATTAAAAAATTGATAAAAATAATTTTACTTTAGATAAGAAATAAAGACAATAAAGTTTTTAAAAATCGAACTAAAATATAAAAAATTATTCTTTACATAAGATAAATTGCATAAAAAAAGAAAAAGAAACCATAAAATTAAATTAAGTTATTTTAGATGTAGCATTTCCTCTATTTCATTTAAAAAAATAAATAAATAATAGGGAAGATTCATCGATTAAAAAAAGATTTTCTTATCATGAATATTGACTTTATAAATATTTTATTAAAATTATATGTTTAAGATTTTTTATACTTTTCATACAATTTTTAAAATTAGAGAATTTAATTTAAAATTCTTTATATTTTAAATAATAAGATATGTTTTGAAAAATAATTTTAGCTTATTAATATTGTATAGTTAATTTGTTTTATAATATGCTTTGATATAATTTTTTAATATAATCACAAGTATTATAATTCTAATCTTTTTGCCATAAATGAGAATCCTTTTAACGAAAAAAGTAAAAAGACAAGCTTTAATCCATTCTATAAAATAGGAGATTTTGTTTTTGAAGCTCCTTTGCCTTATTTTTTCTATGTCATAAACATCTTATCTTTTTAATCAATTAATTTATTAAAATCAACAAATATTTATTTAAAAATTTTAGTTTTTTATAAAAATTTTATAATAAAAACATATAAACTTTTTTAAAATTTTAAAAACTCAAAAAGGCAAAAATGAATATTATTTATATCCACACATCCTTAAAAAAATTGTCTTTATGCAAGAAAATAGCTTTTTTGTTATCATTGTCATTCCTTTTACCCCACCAGGAAAATTCGAAACTAACAGCCATATTAATGAAAATACCTAAAAATAAAGAAACAAACTTGCAATGATGCAAATATCAAAACTAAAATATAGCTTTTATGTATTATAGAGAAATATAAAGTCCCAAAAATTGTAATAAAATAGCTTAACGAAATAAGCATTTTTTCTTTAGTAAATAAACTTTTAAAGAAGTTTTATGTCCCTTTTAATATTGAAACAGATATTAATATGTTAACTGATCCCAGGGTAAAAGCAGAACTAAATTTAGCTGGCATTAAGATTATAAAAGGAAGATATAAAGTTGAAAGTAACATACAGAAAAGACCTAAAATGAAAAAAAATGCAAAATATTACCAATTAGCTGAAAATTATTATATTTATTCTCCTTTATTTGAAATACTTTACACTGCATTCGAATTTTATATCTTTTAAAAAAATTCATACTTTTCCTTTAATATCACCAAACATTTTTGAAACTTTACTTTCTTATTTATTTTACTGGTTATTTTATTTAAAACTATTAAATAAACTTGAAAATTTATTCTATTATTTATTATTCACAAAATCCTCGTCTCTAAATGGAAATTCAGACATTAATTGATTATAAATATTAAATTAATACTATAAAATAATTAAATTCAAATTATTATTTTATTATAACAGAATGTTTAAGCAAGAGTAAAATAAATACGGAAAATAAAGTAGTTATGGGCAAAATTTCTAAAAAAGACCAATTTCAGCAAAAAATGATGCAAATTGTATTTTTATAATATTTATAGTAAAAAATATTGAAGAAAATGTAGATAAATAATTTAAATATTTGGATTTTATGAAAAATTTACAATAAAAATTAGTTCATCATTCTCCAAAATAGGAAAAACAAAAATTTGCAGATTTCTAATTATAAGTGTAAAAAGAAAAATAAAATCTTCGAACATAATCAGGAAAAAATTTATAAACATCATATGGTAAGATAAATTTAGACGATTTTAGAATGAAAAACTATAATTCACCAAATGCCAAAGAGAATGATAAAAATATAATAAATAGACTTTAAGAAAAAAATATAGCAAATAGACTTTAAGAAAAAAATAAATATTATACAAATGTTTTGTAAAAATAATAAGAAAAGATAAACTAATCAACTTAAAATGATTTTTACAAAAATAAGAATTAAAATAATGCAAATTAATCTATGGATTAAAAATAATTATAGCCTGATTTTAAAAAATTGCAAAATAAAATGTCTAACTTAGAAAGTAAAATTCAGTAGATTAAAATCAATCATTCAGTAGAAAAACAATCTTATAATCAAAAAAGAAAACAAATGGAACAAAATCATATACCAGAAAGTAAAGTAGTTCATAATCTAAAATAATAAATTTAATCATATTTTAAAAAAAAAGAAAATTCCCCTTAAAAACTAAATGAATCCAAATAAAATTTATCAATTAATACAAGTAAAAATTAATCTATATAAAAATTAAATGATTTTGTTACTTCTGTATAAAAAAATAGTCCAAATAACAGCTCATCTAATATCATTCAAAAAATTAATCTTTCAATATAATAATAATCTTTGAAAAAACAAAAAAATAGCAATCATAGTAAAAATAGCAATCATAAAAATCATATTTTTTACATTAGTAACGCTATAGCTGCTTTTTAAAATGTTATTGATAAAAATCAATATACCCGAGATCATTTTATGTAAAGTATATAGTCCATGAATTTTTGTAAAAACTTTAAATAACCAACATAACATTAAATTAATTAAAAGAAATAAATACTTTCTAAAAAAAATATGCATATTGGTTATCATTTATTAATTTTTAGGAAAAAAAACTTTGATCTTTGATTTGGATGAAACATTAATTCACTGTAATGACTCAAATAATGTTAAATCAGATGTCACTTTACCTATCCATTTTCCAACGGGTGAAGTCATTCATGTAATTTATTTTAAAAATATACATATATTAATAATATATATTAATATATTTTAATAATATATATATATTAATATATATTAATAATATATGATATATTAATACATATTAATAATATATATTAATAATATATATTAATATATTAATATATATTAATATTATATTAATATTATATAATATTATAATAATATATAATAATTATAAAAATAGGCTGGTATAAACATACGTCCATATGCCTTTTAGATTTTAAAAGAAATGTCTAAAATTTACGAAATAATGATATTTACCGCATCGCATTCTTGCTATGCAAATGTAGTTTTGGATCATTTAGATCCAAATAACTAATATATATAACATAGACTATATAGAGAATCTTGTATATAAACAGAAGAAGGTGTTTATGTAAAAGATTTAAGAGTTATAAATAGAGATATGAAAGATATGATTTTGATTGATAATGCTTGCTATTCATTTGCTTTTTAAGTTTAAATTAAAATTATTTTTAGGTAGATAATGGCGTTCCTATATTAAATTTTTATGAGAATAAAAATGATAAAGAATTATTAGACTTAATAGATTACTTAGGAAAATTAAATGAATGCAAAGATGTTAGAGAATACAATAAAAAAATGCTAAAACTTAAACAATTTTAAGCATTTTAGCATCCTATTGAACTAATCTAAACACTATTTAACTAATAATTAAAATGACATTTTAAACCTTTATTATTCTTTATAATATGTTTTTATAATAAAATTATGTCTATATATTTATATAAATATCTTAACATTAATAAAAATAATATATATATTAATATAAATGATCGAATCAGATTCCTGCATCTAATTTATAGCATAAGATAAAGATGGAAAATTCATAATAAATGAAAAAGGATTAGATATATTAAGCATTTTTTATTAAATTAAGATAGTTTTCCAGATAATTATGAATTGGCAGTCGTGGCAATAGCGGGTAAATATAGAACTGGAAAAAGTTATTTTATAAATAAAGTATTGATAAATGAAAATGAAGCATTTTAAATAGGTAGTTCAGTAAATGCTTGTACACGAGGTTTATGGATGTACAAAAAACCAATTAAAACAAAGGATTAAAATAAATTTATAATAGTATTTGATTCGGAAGGACTTGGATCAGTTAATGTATTATAAAAATGTGATTCAAGGTTTTAATTTGATAATTAGAATATTTTTGATAGCTTTATTGTTATGTTCAAAATTTATTTTTAATTCAATGGGAGTAATAGATGAAAATTCAATTGGTGATATAGGATAAATAGTAAATATGGCAAAATAATTAGCTTAAAGATAAAATTGCTAAATAGATTTTCCAGATTTATTATGGGTAATTAGAGATTTTACATTATAACTTAAAGACAAAGACGGAAAATATTTTGATTCCTAATAGTATTTAGAATAAAGTTTGTCAGTAAAGGTTTCATTTTTTATTTAAGGGAAATTGTGAAATTTAAAAAAATAAAAATGAAATTCGGAACTTAATTAAAGAGTTTTTCCCTAATAGAGATTGTTAATGTATGGTAAGACCTATTGAGTCTGAAAAATATCTTTAATTATTACCTGATATGCCTGATCATTAATTACGGGTAGAATTTTTAGAATAAATAAAATAAGCTAAAGTTAAAATAAATTATAATTTAAAAGTAAAAAGTATAAATGAATTAAAATTAAATGGAAAATTATTTTCAAAATATTGTGAAAAACTAATAATTTTATTTAATTAAAATGAGATTCCAGATATAAAATAAGCATGGAATAATGTATATTAGAATTAAGCTTTAATTATATATAAATGTAATATTTTAATAATTAAAGAAATAAAATAGAATATTGATGAAAGAATATAACATTTAATGAATTAAAAAATAATTAATATAAAATAAGAAAAAATAAATGTAATAAATTTGAATAAAAAAGATATAAGAATAAAATCTGATAAAATTAAATGAAATTTAGGGAGATAGTTTGAATAATTAATATAGAAAAGATATATTATTATTAATAGAAGATAGTTTTATATAACTATAATAAATAAAAAAAGAAGAATCTATAGTAAATATAAAATATAAAAAAGAAAATTTTAAAAAAATAATTTTAAGAAAAAATAAATGATGTGATAAATTAGATTAAAAATAGATAAATAGAAAATCCTTAAAATCTATTTAATATAATAGAAATTATTTTAAAGAATATAGAATAATAAAACTTATTATAATAAGAATAATTTATGATATAAACTTAAATTTAACTTTTGACTTAAGGATGCATTCAATTTTTTTAAAATAAAAATGATAATAAATAATTAAATTAATAATTATAAGATTTATAAAATGAAAATCAATTATTAAAAAATCAGAATTAATTATTTTAAAATTAAAAAGATTAGTAATATGAAAATTAATATTAACATTAAGGTATTTTTGATTATAAAAAATTATAAAAAATTTTTAATTTTAAAAGACTTTTATGAGTAAGTTATAAAAGAAAAATAAGATTTAATTAATGATTTATATCTATAAATTAATCAATTAAAAATGTAAATTTAAAGTAAATTATTTTTTATTATAGATAAATAAGATTAAGTAAATATAAGTTAAAATATGTTAAATGACTATCAAAATAAATTTTAATCATAATAAGAATAAAAAATATATTTATAATAATAAATCAAATTAAATGAAGAATAAATTTATAATCAAAAAGAAAATAATTAAAAATTTCAGTCTGAATTAGACTTATTTTCATAAAAAATCAAAGATTAAGAAAACTAAAATTAAGAATTATACACATAAAATTAATAATTTAAATAATTTTAAAGTGAATTTCAAAAATAAAAAGATTAAATTAATGATATATAAATTTAAGTAAATTTGGTAATTTTTAGTTGAAAAATAGTTTATAAAAATTCGATAATTCATAAAATTAATCAAAATAGTCTTAATTTGATATATAAGATTAAAGTGATATAATATAAAATAATTTAATAAATTTTTAATAGCTAAATAGTTAAGTTTTTAAAGAAAACATGGAAGTAAATAATTTTATAATAGAATCAAGAATCAATTGTCTAAGTAAAAAGCAACATTGAAAAATTAAAAGTAAATTATCAAAATATTTTAGTAAGACATATAAAATGATAAATTTTAAGCATTAAATTAAACTTAATAGTACTAAAATAAATTATAAAATATATAATAAAAATTTAATGGTAAAATATATATATATAAGATTTAATAGTATTTAAAAATTCAACTTTTCATCAATCTGAAATTAACACATCATAAAGCACCTATTATCAAAATGATTAACAAAAATCAAAATAAGAATCTTCCATATTTTAGATTAATCTTTTATAATTTAAAAATGAAAACCAAAGTTTAGCATAAAAATAAAATAATGAAAATTAATCAAATAAACTTTAATCAAAATTAAACAATGAAGATCAACTTTAATCAAAATTAAACAATGAAGATCAACTTTAATCAAAATTAAACAATAAAAATAAATTAAAAAACTAAACTAATCAACATAATTAATCAAATGTAAATAATGAATAGAAATCAAATTAATTCTTAAAAAATAAAAGTTTAACTGTTTTCAGTAATTAATTATAAGTGATTGTTGAAAATGATTATAATGATATTAATTTTGAATAACACAATCTAACAATTTAAAATCAAAAATAACTAATATTGAGCATAGAATAAGTATTTAAAATATTTTAATATATTATTAATTTTCAAATATTTATTATAGTGTATTTTTCAAAATAATAGTTCTTTTCAAAAAGAATTAGAAGTCTTTTTTAAAATTAAATGCAAAATTAATGAAAAAAACTGGTCTATTATTAAATCTGTTTAAGATGTAATTAAATTTATTAAAAAAATACAAAATAAAAATAAAGTTTTGCCTGATATTGATTGGGAAGCAGGAAATATTAATTTTTAATATTATGAAAAAAAAAAATAATAAGTTTTGGAATTTTTTGAAAATTGCAAAAATAATGAAATTATATATCGAAGTTATGAATTTTAAGACTTTTTAAAATTATAAACTTAAGGAAAAATACTAAATCCAAATCTCTTATCAAATAAAGCATAAACTCCTGTAAATAAAAGAAAAAATTAAAGTTTTTCTAGAAAAGATGAATTTTAATTTTTTTCATAAAAAAAACCGAGTTCTAATAATAGAAAAATAAGTTAAAATTTAGAATGAAATTGAAATATTTTTAGAATTTATTTTGTGAATAAATTATAAATATTTTAATATAATTATATATTCATAAAAAAATACTTAAAAATTTACATAAATTAATTTTAAAATAATAGGGG
>Ga0233399_1000787_pt1 | contig 11555 bp, 8 predicted proteins | sample 43DmetaG_FD_182698 | JGI IMG/M metagenome (GOLD analysis project Ga0233399, IMG submission 182698) | Seawater microbial communities from Monterey Bay, California, United States - 43D | ecosystem: Environmental > Aquatic > Marine > Coastal | place: USA: California | collected 2016-11-08 | reverse complement strand
GACATTTGAGCACTGAGTATGGACCCTCCCTGGCCGAGAGGGGTGCAAAAGTTGGCGGCCTCAAATGTCTGTCTATGGCGCACTTTTGGGAAATATACACGAGTGAGTTCGACGCACAGTCAAGCACCGACAAGCAGCATCAATGGCGGCACGGTGTATAAAACCTATCTGTAGATACTAATTTAACAATGATACCGTCTTTGACAAGTTTAGTTGTGCGGTCAAACGCAGTTGATAGGAGTGAATTTCTAACTGCGCCTGGATGGGAAGGTCGCTGTTTCAACTGTGATAAAGACTGTGATGACGAGGAGTCCACGTTGCGCTCCGGTGAGTGCAAGACACTCTGCGAACAAACACAGACAGATATAACGAAGATCATATCTCAGCATGGATTCACTGTACAAACGACGATGTGTGGAGAAGAGGGGCAGGTGTGTCTGGTGGCATCAAATGAAAATTCTCAACATCAATTGTCCGTAAAGGTGATGATTGTACAAAATGCAGACGTACACAAGTACCGATGCTTGATCTGGAAAGCTGCTGCACAGGCAGGAGTTGGTCCAGATGTCGAACTTGAGAAATGCGAACTCGTTGGCATTGACGGAGACAAGCAGCTGTATTCCTTTGTCTACATGGAACGACTTGACAAGCTTCCCGAACATATTGATTCCTTACAAGGTGTTGCAACTCTGATCGAAAAGACGGCCAAAAGCGGTCTCGTTCACACTGACTCTCACTGGGGAAACGTCATGAAAAGGGGTCAAAACGAATGGCTATTTGTTGATTGGGAAGCCGGCGTGGAATTTACTGGCAACACAGCTGAACAACAAGCTGCAATGCGTCTCATGTGGTCAATGTTGTGGTATTCGGATAAGTCTGGCCATGGCAAGGAACTAAAGGAAAAGACATTGGAGCACGGCCAGCCATGGACAACGATTGATGTGGATAAAAACAGGGGATACCTGGTGCTTGAAGCCGCAAGGCGTGTCTTGAATGCATACCAAAAATCCCCATTCATTACATACTTGGAGTTGCAAAAAGTAATGCGGCAAGCAGTGGTGAAGATGGCAGCTTTAGAGCATAGCATTAGCACAATTTTAGAGGCGACTATGAAATTCCCGAAGAAAAGAATAGATTGGTAAATTTGCATGATGTTACGAACTTGTCGAACTCACTCGTGTATATTTGTCAAAAGTTTGCCCCATTGCGGGATCGTGAATTTGTACCGTTTTGGCTCATGTCAAAATGCGACCCCATTATGACAAAAATTAAGGTTTCCCCGTTGCGGAAAAGTTTCTGTCAAAAGTGCGCCATAGACGGACATTTGAGCACTGAGGGTCGACCCCCCCTGGCCGAGAGGGGTGCAAAAGTTGGCGGCCTCAAATGTCTGTCTATGGCGCACTTTTGACAAATATACACGAGTGAGTTCGAGGTCAGTAACATGGTGACACGCAGGTATAAGTGGGTATGTAAGTTGCGCGATTTTTCAGTTTCCCCGTTGCGGAAATGTTTCTGTCAAAAGTGCGCCATAGACGGACATTTGAGCACTGAGGGTCGACCCCCCCTGGCCAAGAGGGGTGCAAAAGTTGGCGGCCTCAAATGTCTGTCTATGGCGCACTTTTGACAAATATACACGAGTGAGTTCGAGGTTGGTGACATGGTGACACGCAGGTATAAGTGGGTAGGTTAGTTGCGCTAGCTATTTGCCGAGTGCAAATTTCATCCCCTTGTGGTGTCATGGTTTCGGTTGTACAGGAAGAGATGCCACTCAGCGGCATTCCAATCTCTGGCGCCCTCGAACACCAGTACATCAGTCTGGCTGGTATGATTGGCGCCGGAAAGACAACACTTGCTGAAGCGCTGGCCAAGCACTTGGGTGTGCCTGTCTACTACGAACCGGTCAAAGAAAACAAGTATCTTGTCGATTTTTACAACGATGTAAAGAGGTACTCGTTCCCACTTCAGGTGTACTTACTGAATGCGCGCTTTCAACAGCAACAGTCTATTGTATGGTCTGGGAAGGGCGGGGTGCAAGACCGCACCATCTACGAGGACGCGGTCTTTGCCAAGATGCTCATGCGGTTGGGTTTGATGGAAGAGCGCGACTACGAGACCTACAACTCGCTCTTCAGCAACATGTCGAGCTTCATGCGCCGTCCAAACATGATCGTATTCCTCGACGTGACGCCCGAGGTGAGCTACCAGCGCATCCAACAACGGAAGCGCGAGTGTGAAGCTGGAGTAACGCTGGAATACCTCGCACACCTGCATGCAGCTTACAAGGATTTCATCACTGACATCTCCAAAGCGATACCTGTCGTGCGGGTGGAGTGGAACTCGTTCACTGCTCCCGAGGAAGTGGCACGAAAGATAGGCGAAGCATATGCCTCCGTCAACAGCATAGTGGATGTGAAGGGGTGAGAAATTCCGAGTTCCGGCTACACATTTGGTGGCACGCAGGTCAGTGTAGGAAGTGGCATGGACGTGTCCTGTAATATATCGAGACTCGAGTGTGGCTCTACGCACACAAATATGAAGAGTATTACACAAATCCCCCGTCGTATCCTTACTACACATGCGGCCCCAGCCGTGTTTGAACTGTTGGATAAACTAGACACTGTCACACTTGGTAGTGAAGAGTACGCTCACGTGCTTCGAACGCTCAATTTTCTGGAGTGTCCCAGCAGTGCTCTTTCGAACATTGAACTCAAGTTTACTGATCGGGATGGTAAGCCACACAGTATTCGGATTGTTCGGTGTACAACGAACAGATTTGCATACACATATTCAACTGATAAAATGGGTAAGCGCGTTCTCCGTCGCTTTGAGTATCTACCGTTCTGTGCGTGTGTGCTCGAAACATTCATTGGTCTGGCCGATGGTTTGTACATTCGCGCAATGGAGGTTGCTAGTTTATGTAGGGGCCATACAGATACAAAGTGTGTTGACGCTTTAATTCGCGACGAAATCAAGTGGGTCATTCGTGTACTGTCGGAGTTGACAACTGGCTTGCCATGGGAGACAAATGCAGATGTTGGGATTGTAAGTTCGTCGCTTGGAGACACAATTGAAATTGAGGCAAGAGCAATGTTTTACGCGCTATCTGATCTGAAATGGCACCACCAACACAGTATTCGATTGCAGGCAGTACGATTTGAAGGACTTCCTGGAAAGAACACAGTTCCCATTCGTCAGATTTTATCCCGTCGCGCCGTGATACGAGCGCCGTCGTTTCCCAAAAACATGGAGCAGTGTGTAGTAGGTTTAGTGCATGTTAACTAACTTAAATAAATACGTTTTGGAATGTATTTATCGGAGCACATTCTAGACAGTACGTTTTCTGAGTTGCGTAATAGAAACTCCTTGTATGCTTGTGACATGCTTCCTAGCGTGTACATACGAGAACCACTTTTGGCTCTCCGTATCGGCACATCAATCCACTCGACTCTGGACGTGGTAATGTCCCTTCCGTCTTCGAAATGCGGATGGTTGCGTACCTTCCCAGTGAGCACAGGCGTGCCCGTTTCGGGTGCACTGTATGGGGAGGTTGTTTGGTGTACTAGTCGCCATTCGTCGATAGAAGGGCATGGATCTTGGTCATACGGCACGTCCCCGGGCGGAGCACTTGAGCACCGCGTATATCTGGAGCCCTCCGTAGTGGGTTCAGCATGTTTGCCTATGCAAACCCGCTTTGGTTGAGGTGGCGGGGACGGGAGCCGTGTCAGCATGAGCTTCGACGTACAGTTTGACTGTTTCATCAGAAATGTAGATTACTTATTTAGGACAATCTATGCATTGTTAAGTAGTCGTAACAAATGCTCAGACGCACTCGTGACCCTAGCGTTGGAATCTGTGTTTTTGTCTGGGTGTATCAATCTCATCATTTGACGATGTTTTGTGTCGTCTCCCCAGAGCACACGTAGATGGCCGAGAATACTCGCACCCGCGGCGTCAGCGCTTGGCAAGCGCGGGCTCGGTGTGCATGGAGTCGTCCTCGTTGGTTTGTTTAACTTTGACGCGCGCAGCGCTTGGTTCTCTCTGTTGAGCGAACCGATGTCTGACATCAATTTGACTCTTTGTTGATCGCATTGATTTAGCAAGTGCTGTCTACCCTTAGCTTCATTCTCGAGGCGACGTATGCGCAGCTGCAACTTTTCAACGCTTCGTTTCGATTCGTTTTCACATTTAACACGCCGCGTGTTCATCTCTTCGTTTGAACTTGTGAGTTGTTCGTTCGTCTCGGTCAGTTGGGCGATCCTTTCCTTCATCTGGTTTGTGCCTTCCGTGTCCAGTTGCCATTTCGCTTTTATTGTATTGAGTTCTGCGCGCAAGTCGACTCCGTTCTGTTGCTCGTGTGCCCAAAGCTCGTCGAGTGTGGCTTCCCTTTGTTCGAGTCTCTTGATCTCCTTTTGCATTACACACAATGCAGCATCCGTTTCGAGTTTACGCTCTTTAACGTTGCTGTCTTGCTCTATGGCTAATTGTTGCACTACTTCTGTGTCAATATTTTCAAAAAACTGGTCGCAGCTGTCAGTGCTTGAGCTGCTCTGGTCACTATCGGAGTCGGTATGTTGTTTCTTGCTTGTGTGGTAACAATCATCTGTTGTTGTGGGTGATTTCATTCGTTTCCCGTGGTCATTACGGAGAGGCATTTCAGAGCCTTCCATTTTGCACCTGCGGTCCACCGACCCCCCACTCGGACCTTCGGTGATTTTAGCGAAGAAATTGCCGCATCTTTTGAATGTGTGTTCATGGTTAGCGCGTGTTTCGTATTTTTCATCTCATCGCAAGCGGTTATGAATCACAAAAATCGAAATGTTTAAACTGATTGTTTAATATGTAGTTGATTGTACCTTCATCATAAATACTTTGAACATTATACTGTCTTTCTGGCTTTCATAGTGAATTTCATCTTTCATCTGCCTCTCCGTACGGTATGTTAAATATCCATATTGCGATAAATGTGGACCAAAAGATGAAGCAAAAAGCGAGAAAGCACGATAAGCAACAGCGCCCCCGGTCGACCTTTTTTAACTCACTTTCGTCATAGTCTGTGATTGGGCGCAACGCTTCCGCTGTGGACTTTGCCCAACATCCGGTGATGCACGCAAACGCGAGCGTAAATCCTGAACATGCGTACGATCCAAGCTCGAGGAACAGGTTTCCCGCGACTGAAACACCCTGGACTGCATACGAAGACACTGCCGATCCTGCCGAGCTCAACCCACCAAGGACCGAAAAAATGGCACCCATGGTGGTGGAGCGCAGGTAGTTTGACAATTGTGTCTTTACATGCATGGACGTAGTAGCATATATATGGCCGCTAGCGTCGAGAGTGAGTAGTCACTGGGTTTATCTTGCAGACGTCTATAGTTATGGTGGATTTGAGAGTGACCTTACCTCCGCCAATTACAAACGGTGATCAAGATCGCAAGCTTCCGGAGGCAGCCGAGGGCAGTGACGCACATCACACACAAGTCGGTGCTTTCCCTCCTTTACACCTGAGTACCGACCTAAGTGGGTTTGAAGATGTGGGTATGCTGTCCGGTGAGGACGGAGAAAACAACGAAGCCTCGAAGGACGATGAGGTGACATACCGTATGTACTTTTCACGTTTGGTAAAGATCGCAGACCGAGCCGGTCTGTTTTTGCTCATATTCGGTGTATTCTCGCTTGCGTTTGTGTCGGCATCAATGCTCTTTGAGATACTGTACCCGTTTGACATGCCTGCAGAACAACTCTTTTCCAAGAGCCAGGTTGGGCTCACTACCATTCAGAGATACACCGATCTTGTGTTCGGTGGTGCAAACATGGGCATCGGCATGGTACAGCCTCTGATTCCGTTCTGGAACAGTGTGTCGAACTACATGGTCGAGCCCATGATCTTCATCATGGTCGAGATCATTGCCACTGTCATCTCCGGCAACCCAGAGCTCTTCTTTGTTTTGGACGAGGAAGAGCATCCCTTCGGTGGGTATACGTGCTCCGCATCGGACGTAGTACTCGATGCCCGTGATGGCGACCGCGCGTTCACTTCACAGGCGTGGTGTGGACTGTTTGGGTACTATGTGAATGGGGTGACGGCGATGGAGAACGCCGCCGAGTACGCACACAATCAAAGACGCATGTCTGCAGACCCAGAGAGTTCGCTCCCGCCGTACGGGACGGCAGACACAGCTGAGCTGAGGAGGATTGCGCGGAACCTTATTGCGTTGCCTCGTGGGTCTGCGCGTCGCTTATCCGACGCAAGTGGTGTGCCTACATTGCCAGTCGGTTCACTTGACGATTTTGTGATCGTCGTGCAACGATTCGTTGGCGCCATCATCGAGCTGTTTGGTACAGTGGTGGACCTCATCATGCATCTGATATACTTGGTATTCGACGAGGTCGCGGTTGCGCTTGCGAAGCTCATCATGACAATGATCCAAGTCATTGGGCAGGTTGTTTACCAACTCGTCAGCTCGGGATTCTTCACGCGCCTTGTGACGATGTCACTCGACTTCATTACGATTCTTGCATTTGACATTGCGGTGCCGCTGCTCTTTGCATTTATGGACGCAATCAAGTGCTTGCTGCATCTTTTCGACCAAGAAAGCTGGGACGCTGAATTGCGCTGCATCAGCGAGCACTGCTTTCTGGACGACGGGGATGGAGCCGCTGACTTGCTCGTGTTTACTTCCACATTCATTGTACTTGACCAGGTGTACAAGGTGATTCAAGACACATGGAATGAAGGCCGGCGAATGGTTGGACTTCCCGCCGAGAGTCTCAGCTCTTTCGAATTTTGGAAAGGCGGCGAGACATGGGCGGCCAATCACACGTCCGGATGCGCGAGGTACACTTCTTGCCCACCATTGCCGCCATCTGCACCGTGTACTTACGCGCTCTGCTGTGGTGTGCAGGTGCTTTGTGTGCAAAGTGTGCTCGCCCCGCCGGCCCTCTCCAAATCTCTGTGTCCCACGTATTCACACACTCACGCCCCGTCCGGTGCACTGTGCAGGTGCCAGAGTTCCGCATTATTACCTTCATCGTCACGTCTCTGGCAAGTTGCCTTTCGCCACACGAGGTCAACACATTTACCTTCAACGTGCATGACAAGTGTGGCCCAAATGGGTCATTTTACAAGACCCTGTGTGGGGAGGCGTCCGGCAGCATCTCTGACAACCCGGCACTCGCTTCGTGGGTACGTGACAAGTATGAACCGAACGACATTACGGAGGCAGCAAACCGCTTTTCCGACGTGGCCACTCGACTTGGACACAACTCGTTCGACGGCATTCGAGCCCAGGACATTGCAGACTCTTGGCTGCGTCGCGGTGCACGCACTGCCTCTGACAATGGGTCAGAGGCGGCTATCGAGTTTTTCCACAAGGCGTGCCAGGTCACCCACCAGAAAGCAATGGCGCGCACACCACAGATATCCGGCTTTCTTGGCTCGGAGTACTACGAAATTACGAACGACATACTCGGCGGGGAAACCGCTTCCTTCTTGTACGATCAGTGCAAGGCGGCCTCTTTTGACGGGTGCTATAGCTCTCCACTGCGCTGGGGTGTGTCGACCAGCATGGAGTGGAGCAACTGCTTTGCAACTCCAAATGTCTGCTTGCGTAACCGAGACTTGTGTCTGGGCACGTGTGGCGAGAACGGACCTCTTCAGGATTTCTTCACCTCGACGACCAAGGCGTACCTGAACCGGGCTCCAGGAAATGGGCCTTCCTACAACCGAGATTGCCACGTGCGGGCATACAAGATCAACGTAGACCTATTTGGTGGCAGAGCGGGCGCGTTACAGCTGGCCGACTGGTTGCAGGTAGGCTCGGGTCTTACTGGCATTGACCCGTCGCAAGTTCCGAAGTACGTTGCCGATAGTGTCGACCGCACTGCGTATGACGGTGCGGCAATGGTGTTCATTCCGGGCGAAGGCATGGTAATGCGACACACTGTCCCACCTCCGCCACCTTCCAGGCCAATTAATGCGGTTCAGAGAAAGCTCGACAAGTTTTTGCCACGACCGCCCCCGATGCCCCCTTCCACTCCACCTTCACCACCAGCACGACCCCCGTTGATGGATTCGCGATGTGGCGCAGTGATGGATACATTGACGCTGCACCAGATGCTTTCTGATCTTGGAGGCGCAAAGCCGATGCCGGGTATGACCGGGTCTCAACGACGACTGTGCATTTACGCAAAGGCAGTCCTGTCGGGACAAATGCACGCAACGCGGTGTTTCTCCGACGGGGACGTGGGGCTTGCGCACGTCCGTCGGCTACACTCGAATCTTCCATTGCTTGGTCAGGCGCCTCCCGCGCCTCCCTCAATTGAAGACTCTGCGCGGGCGGATCTTGCATCCTTTATGCAAAAGCTGCGCTCTGGGAAGATCAGTGGGCGGCGTCTCAATGAGGACAATGGCCATCCGTCCAGCTTTGCGGATTCAATACTCGCGGTAGGAGCCGCGCCCGCCGGCTACGCCCCCGACACTTGCTCCGAGTTATGCCGTGTGAATACGTCGTGCGTAGCCTATGCGCATCGAGTCAACTTTCTCGCAACCCGTGGTGACAGTGAGGGCCACGATGCTGGCAAATCCGAGTGTGTGCTTCTCAAGAACATTGGGACCTGCCATCTACTCGACTTTGCGTCACGACTCGCGCAATCCAAGTTCTCCTTTGGTCCACTTCGTCGAGAGCGATGCAGCTATCTGGACAACACGCGCTGCATCGAGTTGCCTCCTCAGTTGCCCACGGACATGCAGGCGCGCCTCGGCCGCCGTCTGCCCACCGAAGCGGTCCTTACGTTTGCACAGGCCGCGGAACTCTGTCGCCAACACGGCTTGAGCGAAGACGCAGCGAACACGTTCGAATCGGTTGTCCCTTCTCCAATTGATGCACTGGAGGCTGCCAACACGCTGTTCTACGCCGGACAGAACCAAATCACGTCATTCTGGGTCGCGCGACCTGGGGGAATCGGTTCTCCACACTGGCCTTGGGGAGAGCCCGGTGGCCTTGGCAAGCCAGACGACGGGTCACGCGAGGGTTGTGTGCTGATCACCCGGCCGTACACGTCGCTGTATCTTGCTGCAACAATTGTGCCATGCGACTCTCCAATGGCCACCGGCATCGTCTGCTACGGTCGTTCAATTAGCCTGGTGGAAGGAACCCGGCCGCCTCCTCCATCTCCGCCACCGCCTCCGCCACGCCGGCTTGTCGATGCGCGGGCGCGGTATGCCAACGTTCAATCGAGGCTTCACACAAAGGCAGTCTGTCATGCACAGAATAACCGGCTGCTCACCATGGCGTGTCTCAACATGATTGCTTCCATGGGTGCCCCGATCACGCTTGTGGGTGCGGAACGACCCATCTCGCCCTTGTGTGGCTCGGAAGGTGAGACAATCGCGACGAGTGGGTACGGGGACCAGTTCTGCTGGCGCTCGTGTTCCGCTTTTGAGCAGTACCCCAACGCGGATTCCGCAACGTCGAGTTGCTACCGATTCTTCCTCGATGAGTGCGGTGGAAGCAAAGAAGTGTCTAATGCTTATCAGAAAGTATGCGGAATACCAAGAGTTGGGATGAAGACCATTCCTTCGCCTGCGCCGCCGCCGTCTCCTCCAATCTTGGATGCGTCGGTTTCTGCCGCTGGCTTTGTCAAGGTTGAGCTGGACGGGCCCACGCAATGTTACTATAGCCACACCGACTCGAATGTGGCAGACGAACTCTTTGCAACTGTCGATGTTGCAACAAATGGGTCGATTGCAGCTCCATCCCCACCTGCACCTACGTCGCGCGGAGCTCATAGTCTGTTCAGGAGGCCTGCAGGCGACAGTGCTACTTTGGTCGCACAAGACGAGGAATATCATTGGGACGCACACGGCATCTCTGATGAGCTCTACGCCACCTACGCCTCAGATTGTGCGGCCGCGTGCTCCGCGTTAGCCGCACCACTTCTTTGTGTTGGATACGTGCTGATGTCTCGTGGTCAGATGGCAGAAAGGAATAGACCAATGCTGTCCGCGGCTTGTGTGCTTTACTATTCGACATCGACAAGCATGTTTTCCGGTCTGGGCGGTGGCGTTCGCTTGCGCGTGCAATGTCAATCGACGTGTCATGTTTGCAGACAGGCCAGGATGCGTGGTTTCAATTGGCCATCAAACTCCTCCATCGTAGAAGGCGACATGTGGGCAATAGACGATGGCACGTGCGGCGAAGACGAGTGTCCCATGTTGCCAGGATTGCGACAGTCGACAAACGAGATTGTACGGGCCGACAGACTTGGTGAAGACGACTGGGTCCTCTATGTTCGCGACGTACAGCCGACTGCGCCGCCTCCCCCTCCACTCGGTTTGAAATTCACTGGAGACCATGACTGCAATCCAATCCGAAGTTTACAACAGTGTCGCGATTTGGTCTTCACGGAGACAATGGGCAAGATCGTTGATGTGGCCTACCTGCCACATGTCTGTACTCGATATTCGCAATTCAATTGTTTCCATGGATGCAGCTGGAATGACGAGGGACAGGCATCGTACAACGACCAGGTGGGCCCGTACAATACGAACAATTGCCTGAGTGCAAGCTACATATTTTGTGGGTGCGATTACGTTGAGTCGCCTCCACCCCCTCCACCGCCTTCTCCACCCGAACGCGCCATTCAACCAATGGTCACGTCATCTCTCGATCCTCTCGGCCCTGACCTTGCTTCTCATCAAAGGCGTCCTCCATGGGTGTACACGCGTCTTGTTGCGAACGGGCGCTGTATATGCCCCCGTTGGAGCAAGGAACTGCAGCATCCGTGCAACAGCGAGTTCTTGACAATCAATGAGCGATGCGGTTCTTGGAACGGCGCGGTGAGACTCTTCGCCGACGATTCTGGAAGCGAACGAGTACGAGACAATGGTGTCATTGCGCTGATACAGGCCAGTGGCGCGGTGAACAGAGCCCAATACCCCCACATGAGCGACATAAGCCAGTGCACCCGCCTCTGTATGCAGACGTACAGTGCTGGAATGCAGTTTGTGGCGGCACAGCTCGACCCAGTTGCTGCCGACGGCGCGTACGATGCGGGTGCTGGCGGCTGCACTTGTGTGGCGCCGTCGTTCTGTCCAAGTACCAAGGCCACAAGACAGCCTGCAATTACAGCAATGTTTCTTATGGAGCTTGCTGAGGTAGTCGACGACGGATGTCAAGTGCACGAAACAACTCTCTTCTTCGATAGAGGCCCTTCCACCTCAGTTACGGATGGTGTGTTCAGGGTTGTCGCAACTTTGGAAGCTCCAAGCATCGAAGAGACTGGTGTGCCTTTCCATCCGTGGGGCATGGTAAAACAACCAGAGATGTCAACCGGTGCAACTTTTACCGATTGTGCAGTGGGGTGCATGCAAGTGTCTTCTCTGGGTACACACACGAGCATCTGCAGTTCCGAGACTGCGTTTGACAGTGCGCTCACCGAAACGTGCTCTGGTGATGTTCGGACGGTTTTCGAAGCAATCGACGCCATGGCTGCGACAAACACGTCGAATGGGGGAATGCGATTGATTGATCTGTTCCGCACCTCGTTATGCAGTG
>Ga0233399_1000784_pt1 | contig 11571 bp, 5 predicted proteins | sample 43DmetaG_FD_182698 | JGI IMG/M metagenome (GOLD analysis project Ga0233399, IMG submission 182698) | Seawater microbial communities from Monterey Bay, California, United States - 43D | ecosystem: Environmental > Aquatic > Marine > Coastal | place: USA: California | collected 2016-11-08 | reverse complement strand
TTAAAATCAAATCTATTATATTAAATTATATTATATTATATTATAATATATTATATTATATTATATTAAATTATATTATATTATATTATATTATATTATAATATAATATATTATATTATATTATATAATATTATATAATATTATATTATATTATATTATAATATTACCTTGGAGTTTTAATTCCAAACCCTTTTGGTGATAATTAGCTATTTTTCCATTTCAAATTAGAAACAGAATCTACTTTTATTCTATTTTTAACAATTTGATGTTTTTATAAGCATAATTCGTTAAAATACTCTTAAGGTACAAATTTAGCTCTTTATCCTAAATAAATAATAGATAAACCTTCATATAAATATATATTTGATTTATTAATTTAATTTTATGGTAAATTAATGGAATTAAGTTTTTTAAAAGTATCAGCTAAGCTTTATGTGATAGAATAAAGTAGATTTTTATCTAAATTCATTTTCAATAATCTATGATTGTAAATTAATTTACTATTTTTACTATAATATTGAATAGAAATCTCTTTCAAATTACTAAGTTATGAAAAGAAATTTATATATTGTGACATTATCTTAAATACTTATATCATATGTCCATAGTTTAATACTAAGAATATCACTTCTTTAGCTTTTACTAAAATTATGTTTATTTATTTAATTTTAAACTTTTAAATAATCTTATTAATTTGTATATGAAATTTATATCATATTGAAATATTCGTCAACATCTCTTTTAATATATAATAATATACTTTACAGAAATTTATTGGATTATTGCATTATTTTTAGATGATATTACCTTTACTGTCTCAAACTGTTACATAAATTTATCATATGGTGTATACATTTTATAACTATTATTTAAATTTAAATAACTAATTTTATAAAATTAAATAAAATCATAAAATCACATCATAAAATCATCATTTTTAGTACCAAGTATATCTTAAATTTCAAATTATTGAATTTAAGCTTATTCAGTTCCAACCACTATTAACCTTTCATTATAACTATAAGTCAAACAATTAAATTATTCATTCTCTTTTTTAAATGTCTATAAAAAAAATTAAAACTTTCACTTTTTTTTTTTATGTGTAGTCCCAAATATCAATTTAATTACTACTCATTAAAACAAGATATCCAATTTCATCAAAAATGAGCATGTCTTTAATTTAACTTTTGAACGCTTCAACAATTTAAGAAACCTAATATTAACCAACTACATCCTTTTTAGTAAATATATTGTAAATATATAGTAAATATATAGTAGATATATAGTAGATTTATAGTAAATTTATAGTAAATATATAGTAAATATATAGTAGATTTATAGTAAATAATAAATTACCCAAACTATAATGGATAGATCATCACTGGCAGATATAAGCATATTTTAATCAAAAACAATCCTAGTAACTATATCAGTATGACCTTTTATTCATAATTGTACCTCTTAATACATGTTAAGGTTCAAAATTAGTAACATCATTCACATCAAGTAAATAAATTTCATTAAAACACCCACATACCGCTAATAATTCTTTTTTACTATTATAAACTATGCATTCTATTGGTTTACCCTCGCAAAGACAAAAAGAATTTCTTACTTAAGGAGATAATAATGCATTCTTAAAATATTAATATATACTTGTGCATCATGATTTTATCGTCTTTCAGAAATTTCCCAAAAACATATTACACCATCATAACTTGCAGTAAAGAAAAATTCTCTAGTTTCTAAAACTTCTCCTTGTGTTTTGGTTATAACAGCAGGACAAATACAACTTATAACATCATTATGCCTTAATTAAAGTTTTCTATAATTTTAAATTATAAACTTTTAATCAAAAACAATGTAATGATTTGAATCTATGTTCCACATTATAAGTTAACTATTTACATGACCTGTTACTATCACATTCGAATATTCACAATAGACCATACAACTTATTTCTATACCTTAATGGTTGTTTAAAACATTTATCAATCCCATGTCTTTTGCATCCCAAACACGAATTGAATTGTCTTATCCTGCTGTCACGATTCTATTGTATTCATTTAATACCTTTCTGGATCTTATGTAACTTATTTTAAGATTTTTTAAGGATCTATTGTTAATGCTGCTATAATAGGGCCTTTATGTAAATTTGAAGATTACAACTTTTTAACACCTATATTATATTTGAATATATTAAATATTTAAAAATATAGACCTCTTTTAATAAGTTGATTATCAACAAATTATTCTGTGATGACAACCAAGCAGCTTAATGATTCTAATAATTAAATTTATAAGATTTTATTTTTATATAGTTCATATTCATCTACGCTCTTAAAATTTGAAAATTATACTTTATCTGTTAAATTATTAATAACATAAATTCTTCCTTGTTCATCGGATGCAATTAATTCTTACATAGTTTAGTTATAACATATGCTAGTAAATAAACATTTGTGTGGATTTTTGTACTATTTAATATAATGATTTTGCTTGTAAAACTCGTTTTCCTGTATTTTCTTCAAATCCTTGTATTTTCTAGTCAAATGATATTGTATATATAAAATTCTATTTTAACAAACAAAGTATCTGAATTATTGTTAATCTATGAAATTCCTATATATATTTATATTACATTATTTGATTTTTCTAAAACTAATTAATTATTATATTAATTAATCTAATCAGGTTTAAAAATATGGACATTTCCTCCACTATCTCCTCCAAATATAGTAATACTATGTTAATCTATTTACTTAAAATTTATCAAAATTTCACTTTAACAGCTAATGCATTCATAAATACGCTTTTTTCCAATTTTTTTTTTATCGGATAAAATTCTGTTATCACTTAATAACAAATAAAATAGGGATAATGACAAAATTAACGACCCTCATCTTATTTCCACACCCTAAAAGTTCTGTCATATGAGCACGAAAATAATGAACCAAGTAATTAATTATATCTAACATCCAAAACAGTTGCTATATTAAATATATTAAATATATATATTATTATACCCCCATGACCAACTAAAGTTTATATTACTATTGTTTCTTTTTTTTTTGAATTATCCCATATTTTTATAGTTCTATCTGAACTCCCTTTTATTTATTTTATATTTACCTGATATTATATACCATTAATCAAATATTATTTATTTCAAAATACATTTAACTTCTCCTTTATGTCCATTTTTTAATGGAAATGTCTCTTTTTCATGCTCTTCACAGACTAAAAGATTCTTTTTTAATTATTAAATAATTTTAAATATTGTACTTTTTTTTCAAACCTTTTTTACATAAATTGCATAATTTCTCCATTACTTAATCCTAATGTAATTAATTGTTCGTTTTGACAAAAATTAAAGCTAGAAATACTACAATTTATAGAAGTTCCTATATTTTTCTTTTTATTTTATAATTTTTTATCAGTAAATCTTTTTAAAAGTACAAATTCCATATTTTTATAATAAAATAATTTTTATGTTGTAAAAATTTCAATAAGTTATCAATTTTTTAAAATTTAAAACAATTTTTATAAAAAAATATATTATAAAATAATCCAATTATAAATTATAAATTGATTTTATGAGTGCTACAAGTGATTAAAATAAAATTAAAAATGCTTTTAAAAAAGGAAGTGATCCAGAAAAAGTTACTAAAATTATTTAAAGGATGAATTATGTGAAATATTATATTGGTTTAAACAAATCATAGCATTAATAGTAGGAATTACATTTGGATTATAATAATTTTATGGTATTTTTGCTATAGTAGGGTGTTTTATTAATTTTTAAATAAATATTTAAATAGATTTGGTCTTATACAAACAGGAATAACATATTTTTATGTGATAAATTTTTTGAAAAGCGAAAATCGTATGGAATTACATGAAATATATTAAGAAGGATTTATGGTGTCTTTTGCTCTATTTATGGTTTATAATGTATATAAAAGGTTTTATGGGTATTAACATACACTTTTTCGATTGAAAAGATGCAATATATATTATGAATATATTATTTTATATCTATTATTTAAATAATTTTATTGAAATAAAGTAAATTAATTTAAAGAATTAAGATTCAATGGTAATTTTTGTAATAATTAGGTTTCAATCTTAAAAACAAGAAAGACACACTGTAAAAAATGTAAAAAACACACAATGCATAAAGTTGCTTAATACAAGAAAGGAAAAGAATCTGCATTTTGTTAAGGTATTTATATTTTTATCATTAGGAAGAAGAAGATATGACATGAAATAATCTGGATTTGGAGGATAAACTAAACCTATTTTCCATAAAAAAGCAAAAACTACAAAAAAAATTGCTCTAAGGTATATATAAAAGAATTAAAAGATTGGAATGCACAACATGTAAGACCAAAAGAATGAATTTGATTAAAAGATGTAAAACAATTATTTTGATTGATGCTACATAAAAAAAAAGTATTAAAAACAAAGATCGTCTTTACAAATGACATTAAAAATAAATATCAATATAAGGTTTTTTTATACATTAATAAAATGTTTAGAATTATTTAAAATATAAAACTTATTCATTAAAAATACAAATATAAAATCAATTATAGTCTTGGTATTATTATTTAATGTTTTTCATTTTGTTAAGAAGACTTTCAGCATGATGTTCTTTAGGATATTAGATAAATTCTTATGATATTTAAACATTGTTCTTTTCTAAAATTTTTCCCATATTCAATTTTTAACGTTATCCACTCATGCTCATATCTTATTCTTAAGTTGGCGTCAACAACTATCTTTTATTTATATTTACTTTTGATATTCTAGCTTATTTTAAATGAGCCAAATTCAATCGATTTTTACGTAATCCTTATATTTTATTTTAAACCAGATCGATAAATCCTTTACTACTGTCTTTAAAAAGCTCCTATAAATCATAATCTTTTTATAAATATAATACTTTCTCCTAATAATTTCTCTAATTATATATAATTTTCTTCTTAATTATTTCCTCTTTGTATTTCTTCTACAACTATATCTATTTATTCATCATTATCATTATTTTATTATTAATTTAGTTATTAATTTTGTGATTAATTTTATTATTAATTTTGTGATTAATTTTGTTGATAATTTACAATTGGTGATTAGTAAATTTAATCTTATTTATCGTTTTATATTTTTTGAAATGAATTATGCACAGGTTCAAATTTTTATGCACTACTATTTTAACTATTATTATTGCTGTTTTAAAAACTTTTGATGCTATTTTTTTTGTTAAGATTAGGTCTTTAAAAATAGAGTTATTATGCATTTAAAATAGTGCTTAAACTTTATTATATCATATTTTTGATATAAAAATCTTTAATATTATAACTTTATAATAAATTATATTAAGTCCATATATTTTCACCAATATTAGTAGTTAAATGATGAACAACAGTTTTTATAATTTTAATGCCATCATCATCTATAATATTATGATTAAATACCTTATTTATAACCTTAACTTATATATTCATTGAATTTAAGTAATATTTACACAATGTTTAAATTTTATATGTATGATTTTATATTTTATAAAGAATTTAATATACATCTTATTATTAAAGTTGATATTTCTTATATTTTTTACTTTTTATTGTAAAAAATAAGTAAATCAAATAAAATTTTATAAACTTAATTTATTTCTGTTTTCTCTAATAAGCTTAATAATAATTTATTTAGCTATTTAGTTACTATATAAAATATAAATATTACAATTAATATGTATTTAATCTCTTGTTTTATCTTCTTATATCAATCTTATTATAATTTCTTAAAATATAGTCTTTAAAGTCTCAAAATTCATATCTTTGGGCTTTAAACTTATTATTTATTGAAAAATATCTAAAACTTAACTATATTCTTCTGGATTTTATTAATTTACATAATACTATTTTATGTATTTTTATATTATATTTATTATTTCACTTGAATTTTCCAATATTTCATCTTAGTATTTTTATAAATATTGACGAAATAATATTATTGTTTCTTTTTATATGTCTTCGTTTTCTGATAAAATTGGCTATATTTCTTCTATTATGTTAAATTCTTTTTTCTAATCATTGTGTTAATAATGTCTTCTTTATTATTGTAAAAAATTATTCATAAATGAATTTTTTGGCTATTGATTTTGAAATTGAGTTATTACTTTTTTTGGAGATTATACATCTTATTTTTATTCGTCATATTTTATCTATTATTATTAATTCTATTATTCTATTTACTATTATTCACATATCTCTTAATATTTTTATTATTCTTATTATATTTTTTACTATGATTTCAATTATTATTGATATTACTATTATTGTAATTATGATTATTATTATTATTCTTTTTACTTTTCTAATAATTCTTATTCTTCTTTTAATTTTTATTATTATTATTACTACTATTATTGCAATTGTTAAATCTAATATTACTATATTTATTCTAATTGTTTTTATTAATCATATCTCTATTTTAACATCTCCTCTTATTCTTTATCTTCTTTTTCTTGATTTTCTTAATTTTCTTATATTAATTGTTAATATAATTTTTAAATTTTGTCATAATTTTCCTTTTAATAAATATAATAAATATAATTTATTAAATTATTAAATTTATTTTAATAAATTTAATAATACTTTATTTTATTGAAATTCTTTAATTTTCATAATTTTAGTAAAATATATTTCTTTAATCTAATCTTATGTGGTATTTAAAATTTTGATAAATAATAAAACATAATTTTATAATTTTGTTTAAACAATTTTATCAATCAAAATATCCAATAAATTAGATTAATTAGTGATTTTATAAAAAATTTACAAGATTAAATTATCAAATTTTTGTAAATTATGTACATCTTCCAAAATTAAGAATAAAGATTCTTAAATAATTTTGGAATCTTAATTTTCAATTTGAATTTAGTATTTATTTTATTTATCTAGTAGATTATTAGTAAATATAAGTATATCGATTTAGATTTAATTATTACTACAACCCCATAAGCGGAAAAAACACCATTGATATAATAAATCTGAGTTATAGCAAATATTTTAATCTAAATTATTAGTCAAAATTTCTAATCCTTTCAAATATAATTTATAATTATATGAACTTAACTTATCAAAGTATAATGGATTAAATAATTCTTTCATCAAAATTAACAAATTATCTACTTATTTATCTAATAAATCATTTACTGGCCATTAATCTCTTTATTATCTTTATACCTTTTTTATTTATATTATATTACTCTTTTTTATTTTAAAACATCTTGTGAATGGATTGTATACTTTATATTGTTTAATTAATTATTGTCTATTAATACACTTTTATTCTCATTCATTTAATCTAAATTTAAATTCATTTAAACTAAATCTATTCTTAATTAATTATCATTTTTTTATTATTATTAATGTTACTTTATTTATTATTATTATTATTATTATTATTATTATTATTATTATTATTGTTATTATTATTATTATTATTATTATTATTATTATTATTGTTATTATTATTATTATTATTATTATTATTATTATTATTATTATTATTATTATTATTATTATTATTATTATTATTATTAATTATCATTGGTATTTTAAAATATTTCTTCTTAATAACTTTATATTTTTTAGTTTGAAGTTATTTTTTAAGATAATTCAGAATGATCAGGTTTAACATCTTATAAAATTTGATTATTTTTAAATATTTGTGTTTTAGCGAATTATTCTTATTTGTTATCTTTATCAATTTTTTCAAAAAATTCTCTAACTTGGTTCCTAAAAGCAGGTTTAATATCTTTGATAAATGGCTAAAAGACATCAAAATCTAAGATTTTGACTCCAATTATTAAAATATGTTCAGCAAGAATTCTTAAATCTTTATTTTTGCTTAAAAAACAGTTGATAAAAGGAGAAATAAGAGCTTTAAAATCGCATTTATAAAGTGCATCTTCATTTTTAATAAGCCATTTAGAATATTGAATTTTTAGTTCAACAGATTCACTATTTAAACATGCTACTAAAGTATTAATAACATATTCAGGACTTAAAATTTATGAAAATTTATCTAAACAAATTAATACCTCTTATTTGATATTTGCCATTTTATCTGATAAATTTGTAATTATTATTAATAATAGTTATTTACTATAATATTATATAATTAACCTAACTTACTTTATTTCTTTACCAACAGACTCTGCAAAATTACCTACAAATTACAAACAACTCTTTAATATTGTTTTATTCGGATCTAATAATCTAATTTATTTATTAAATACTTTTATTTTAAACTACCTATAAAATCTGTTAAACCATTAATACTTATTCTATACTAATTCTTTTTTAATATGGCCTCTAAAGAGTCAAAACATTCTTTTCTTTCTTTCCATTCTGGACTTGCTAATTTCTTTATAAGTTTATTCACATCTTAGCTGATATCAGCTCTAGGTGCATCATTTTATTTTTCTACCTCATAAGCTACCACATTAATTGAACATTTTATATCACTTTCTTTGATTATTTCAACATTTTATAATTCAGATTAAATTGTTTTTAAAAATTAAGGTTATATATCTTAAATCTATTTATTAAGTTTCTCTCCAAATTGCTAGTATATAGATTTTATTAATATCATTGCTGAATTTCTTAATTAACCATTTTATTATTATATACAATATTTACAAAAATTTATAGTACTAGTTTAATTTAACTATTTAAATGAAACTCCTTATATCAATTTATTAAAAATAAGACACATTTCTTATAATGTCTTTGGAGAACTATTTCTTTTTTAGTCTAAAGCCAACTAACTTAATTGATTTGATATTAAATTAGGTGATACTGTCTAACAGGATATTTATATTATTTCCCAGCAAGAATTATTAAATTTTGCTTCTGATATTTTCTCTATTATCAAATATGATAATTATATAAATATTCTATTATTTATTAATTTATCTTATATTGAACTGATTATTATATCAAATAATGCTTTATTTATTGTTAAATTTGATTCTTTGAATACTTTTGTATTTATTTTTATAAATTATATAAAAGATTCAAAATTCATTTGAACTATTTATAATTAGTTTTCTTTTAATTCTTCAAGACTCTCTTTTTTAGGCTTCCATTATGATTAATTAAATGCCTAAATTAAATCTTAGAATTCTGGTATTTTATTTATTATTTATTCTAAATCTTCTTATTATTCTGTAGTAATTTCTTATTAAGGTTGTTTTTTTTAAGCACTATTTAATGATGATTATTTTTATTGATTTTATTGATTTTATTGATTTTATTGATTTTATTGATTTTATTGATTTTATTGTTTCTAATCGATAGTTTCTTTAAAATTTTTGGATAAATTTAATGTTTATGATAATTCTTATATTTTTTATAATTTAATTGAATCAATATCAGAAAATAATTTATCAAAATTATCAAAATTAGCAATTAACAGAGCAATAATATTTGAACATTTCTATCTAACTTGATCACAGCTATCATCTAAACATTTGATAAGATCAGGAACGATTTTTTTAATAGGTTTAATAATATTTTGATCATTTTATTCTTTACTTTTAACAAAGTTAAATAAGAATATTAAAATTTATTATTTTGAATCAGGATTCTTATTTTTTTAAGATAAATAATCAGTAATAATTTCAATTAATTCTTATATTTCTAAACTAAACTATACTTTATCTAAGAAATTTTATATTTCTTCAACCATTAATGTTTTTTTGTCTTTTAATTTATCTAGTATTAATCTTAAATTATAATAGTATACTTTATAATGATTTTTATATTGAATTCTTTTTTTAATTATTAACATAATTACGATACTATTTTAATACATTAAATAACGATGTTAATATTTGAATCTGCTAATTACTTTTTTAATAATTGTATTATACAATCTTATTAACTTTAATTTTCTAATTTAAAATCTTATTCTTAAACTAATTATTAAAAATCTATCAATAATTATTTCCTTTCTTACCATTTTTTTGTCTTATATATTACATTATACTTCGTTAATATTTTAGACCCATTATTCAGTAAATAAACTTTTTTAAGCTTTTTTCTTTAAATTTGCTTAAAATTCTTAATAATCATTATTTCCATCTTATATCATAGGTACAGGTTTTTAATCCATATTTTCTTATATATGCTTCTCAATTTCATCTATTTATTATTTTTTCAATTTTGATATTATTTCTTTTGTTCCCTTTAATATTTAATATATACATTTTTAAGCCAATTTGATAACTCTTTATAAAAATTCATACAATCAGTTTTTACTTAAACATTGGTTTAATTTAAAATTAATTTTTATATAATATTTAAAAAAAATTAATAATTTAATTTTTCTGGACCAAAATATTGTAATAATTTTATGATTGTTTATAATCCTGAACATATTGTCTAAATTATTTAATATTACTTTATAACTTTTATTGTTTAAAGTTTCCAAAATAATTTAATTAAAACTATTTACATCTTAAGTTTAAAAAATTTCAATTATACAATCAAAACAAAGTTGTTTTATGTTTTATTTATTTGAATACAATGTTTTTTCTAATAAATTTTTTAGCACTTTTTCATATTCTTAATATTTATATTATACCATCTAGTACCTACTTTTTACTTAAATATAATTTCAAATATTATAATGCTTTATCTTGACTTTATGGATTCGTATCAATTATGTAATTTTTAAAATCTTTCAAATTTATTTCTTCATCTTTTTATAATTTCACTATCAAATCTTCAAATGCAGATGATCTTAGCTTAAAATTTTTATCTTTTATCTAATAAATAATTTAAATACTCGTTCATCCAAAGATATTAATGAATAATCAAAATTTTCTAAACTACCCTCATTCATAATTTCAAATTATTTATCACCGCCACCTATAGGCGTCTCATCGAAATGCTATTCCATTTTATATAAGAATAATTATTTAAATTATAATTTTATGAATTATTAAAATCAACTGAAAAATTTCATAGAATAAGAAGGAATTTACATACTTTCTTTATCTTCTTACCTTTTTTTTAATTTCAACTTTTCATCATCAGGACTTATATATAAATAAGTACACGTTACTAATGTATTAATGCTCAAAATTAGTAATCTTTGGGGTTCCAGTCTAAAACAAATGATTTTCAAAAGGATCTTAAGATTACCTCAAATCAATAGCATCTATTCCTTATTATTTCAACATTTATTGAATATTTTGTTAACTTGAAGTTGGCTATTATATATACTATTAATACAGTTTTCAGTTTTTCTTTTTCAATAATTTCTTTTTATACTGATTTCGAAGCTAAAATATTTTATAATTTAACATTAATCCTTATTTTAAGTTTATTCTAAGAATCTCATTGAATTTAATACTTCTAATTTTTATTAAGCTTATATATTATATTTTCCATATTTTTTTTATATTGTCGAAATTAACAACAAAGAACATATAAAAAAGAAACTAAATACGTTCTACATTAAGATTTAATTATTAATTTAAAGTCTAAG
>Ga0233399_1000771_pt1 | contig 11650 bp, 2 predicted proteins | sample 43DmetaG_FD_182698 | JGI IMG/M metagenome (GOLD analysis project Ga0233399, IMG submission 182698) | Seawater microbial communities from Monterey Bay, California, United States - 43D | ecosystem: Environmental > Aquatic > Marine > Coastal | place: USA: California | collected 2016-11-08 | reverse complement strand
TAGGCAAATTAAATTAGATAACAAATGTTTCAAAATTTTAATAAAATAATTAATTTTTTATCATAATTTCATTAACAAAATTTTATTATAATAATATAAAAATGTTCTAAAATATGAATACAACTCATGATTTATTTTGTTCTATACCATCAATAGATAAAAAAACAGAGATAATAGTAAAGAAAAATAAAGTATAAATATAGGAAAAATTATTTTTAAATTCATAATTGAATTAAAAAAAGTCTAAAAAACTAAAACCAATAGTTTAAAATTTAAATGAAAGTGTTTAATCAAAAAATGATTCACAATCATATGATTATATAAAATAAAAATATGACTCATAGTCAGTAAATAAAGATGTTATATAAAAAGAAATTTAAGCATTAAGTGGGTTAGTAGATGAAAAAAAAGTTTAATATTATGATAGTCAAAAATACAATTACAATACTGAGAATTCAATAACATAATATAATATTTATTTTAAAAATTTGAAGAAAATTCATGAATAGAATTAAGTAAAAATATAATTAAAAGATATAAAAAACGAATTCATCAGCATATTCAGCAATGTTATTGAAAATGGATGATTTATTGCCTCGAAAATTAGGAATAGTGAAATCAAAAGGAAATTAAGATGAAGTAAAATTAGAGTATAATATATGCATATTAGACATCATTAAATAGGTGATAAATATATGTCAGCATTATCATAAGGGTTAAAATGTTTACCTGATTTCGGATATTTTAATTTAAAAGACAATAGAATTACGTAAAATGGGGCGAATATAATCATTCCTAATTTAAATAGAAGCTTAAAAATTCTTGATATATCTGATAACAATATTGGATAGAAAGGTTCTGATGCTTTAAGCGATTATCTTATGTAAGCTAATAGCAAGTTTATTTTTTATCTATTTTTAGCTTATAAATTTTAAAATTAAGTGGTAATAATCTAGGCGATAAAAATGCTTCAATTATATTAAATGGATTACTTGACAATGATAATGTTAAAATTATAGATTTAAATAAAAATCTATTAACAAAAAATGTAATTTATATTTTCAAAAGATAGCTAATTAATTATCATAACTTATTTAAACCAAATAATAATTAGTTGAATTATATATAGGATGGAATCAAATTAAAGGCATTGGGGCGGTTAAAGTTTTTGATAAATTAAAATAAAATAAAAATTTAAAGGTTTTTATATCATAAATTGATTATAAATAATATATATTATATATTATATAATATATACTATATAATATATAATATATATATAATATATATTATATAATATATATAATATATATATAATATATATTATATAATATATAATATATAACATATAATATATAATGTATAACATATTATAATTATAATTCTTTATAATATTTAATGTATTTAACATATTATAATTATAATATTATATATAATTAGGTTTTAGATTACTCATGGAATAATATTGGTCATGAAATGATAAATTGTGAGGACAGTATATGTGAATTTTTAAAATAAAACAAATCAATCGTTCATCTTGATTTATCATGTAATAATTTTAGCTACGATGTATGCTTAAAGATATAAAATGCTTTTAATGATTTTAATAAAAGTATATTTGGATTTCATTTTAATGGAAATTATGGGTAAATATGAATAATAATAGTTATGTTGATAATTTTGGTTACATCTAGATAAAAGAGAAAAGGAAATAAATATCTATTTTCAAAAATAAAAAAGGAATTTAAGGAATAGAGCCAATAAATATTGGTAAAAAAAAAATAGAAGGTATGTATTTGCATTTCATTAGTTGATTATTAAGATTGTTGTTGGATTTGTGATGGTTGGTAAATGGCTGAATTTAAATGGATTCCTGGATAATCTGGATAAAGTAAAAATTTTATTTACATTCAATTCGAATTTGAAGATTATTTAAAAATATTTATTGGAAATCAAGAAGAAATTTTTGTTACTAATTATAAAAGAATGATTCCTTATCAAGAATAAAGAAAATACTATTATACTGTTGATGGAGTTGATAAATTTGCTAATGATCAGCCAAAAATAAAAGTAATTTTAAGCTGTAAATTTTATAAAAATATGGCATAATTTTTAAATTAAAACTTAAATTAATATATAATTATATTTTATTAATAATTTTGTTAATAATTTTTTTAATAATTTTTCATTAATTAAAATATGGTTTTTTCTTAAATTATATTGTTATTACTATTTAAAACCAAGTTTAAAAATATATATTGATAAATTTGAAATAAGAACTTTAATTTTTATACATAATAATAAATATGTTTCAGCTAAAAATAATAATTAGACAACATTAAGAGACACAGTAAATAAGAAAAATGAGAACAAAAATATATAATTAGAATATATGAATATAATATAAAATTAAAACAATTCATTATTATGTTTAAACAATTATTACTATCCGAATTTCTAAGTATAACCAAGACAAAGAGAGAAAGTAAAAAGAAGATCAAGTGTATGTGTAAAAATTTGGGATTTTTTAAATTCTATATTTAAATAATGGTAAAATGATTAATTAAAGTGTAAAAGAAACAGATATTTTATATTAATAATGTCTTGAATTTGATTTATAGCAAAACAAAATAGAATAAATGGTAAAAGATAATGACGAATTATAATTAATAAAAAAGTTGTATTAAGAAAATTATAAAATATATAAAGATGCATATAAATACTATGCAGGAATGATGCCATTAGATGATTATTTTTGCATATAACTTCCTTCAATGATGTAATTATGTTAAGATTTATAATTAAATTCTGATTTATTTCCGGAATAAGAACTCGCAAAAAAAATATAGTATACTACAAGTAGTAATTAATCAGAAAATTCTAGATTACCAGAAAAAGGAATAGTAAGGTTAATTATATTAAATTATAGACATTAATTTTTTGAGATAATTTTGAGATTAGCGCATGAAATATATTTGAAAACTGAATAAGTTTAAACTTGTTATGAATCATTATAATTATTTCATAATTAATATTGTTTAAAATGGTTTTAAAAATTCTAATTCGACTTTTGGAGATATGAAAAATATTGGAATTAATAATGTGATGAATGCCTTTAATTTTATAAAGTAATAATTTAATTATTATTATTAATATCTAGCCTATTATTGATGATATATTTAAATAATATTTACTAAAAAAATAACGTTCTATTATAGGCTTTAAAAACTTTTTGATATTAGAAGATTTTATTGATATATTTAATAACCTATAACTATTTTCTTAAAATTTTAAAAAATAAGAAGCTTAAATAATATTCAATTTATCTATTTAATTATAAATAGACGAAATTAGTAATGATAGATTACAATAAATGAATATAATAGAATTTCATGAAGCACTCGCAAGAGCTGCAGATTCTATTTCTGGCGCTTATTTCTTAGAAAAACATGTAAATTTATCATTTATGCAGAATTTAACTTATTAACAAAGATTTTAACTTCCTTTAAATATCAAATTAGAGAGTTTGTGTATTGCTTTACATAAAATTATCAATATTTATCTCAAATTTTAAATACCTAAAAGAAGCATTTTTAGCATAGGTGAAGATAATGATGAGGATAGCAATGAAAATTGAATATAAATTATTAATTTTTGTTAATTTTTTAATAAATTATATTAACTAATTAATATTAACAAATCTATTAAATAATTAAATTATTAAATTAATAAATTATTAATAAATTATAAATTATTTAGTTTTCATTTTTAATAATTACCATATTCTACCTAATATATGATATTTATAAGAAAAATCGGATAATTATTAATTGGCACCAAATCAATTCATGCCAAAATATATCTTATGTTTTATAATTTGCAAAATTTTCGAAAACTTATTTTTTCTGAAGTTTTATATAAAAAAGTTATAGAAATTTAAAATCTATAAAATTTATAAAATATTATTAAGAAATATGTTTAAAAATATACATCAAAATTAACGATGACTCAATTTAGAGTAATACCGTACTCACTTTTAAAGTAATCATATGCAGGTAACCATATAAGTCCACTTACTATAGCTGTAATTAATCTACTAGTTAATCCTTTTTTAAAAAATGCCTAAAATCCTTCTATTTTATAAATTTATCTTATAATATAAAAATTTAACTTTATAATATTTATGGCTTTTAACTTTTCTTTACTTTCATCAGTTATTTAATATCTTGTTATAATAATATCCATTGGATTTAACGCTATAGTTGTAATTGTTTAAACGGCTACAGTAATGCATAGCATTTCTGAAAGATCTAATTTTTCTTTGTTATTTTATGATTTAATTACGAAAAACCTAAATGTTTCATATGATTAGAATTATATAGATACGTAAAAAACAGCTGAAATCACATAAAGATAACTAAAATATATATATAAATATATTTAAATATGTATTTAAAAATTTATATATTAATTACGATGCTTTAAATAATCTAAATAGGCCTTCTTATTACTGTATTTATTTTAACCCTTAAAAAATACTTTTATATCGATATTCCTATGAATTTATTTATAATCTTGTTCTAATAAGATCAAAAGGTATATAAAAAGAAATAGCAATTAATTCTGATATGGGTGCTGTGATCATTGGCAATAGATAGGCTTGATTTTACCATTTTTTATCTGTAAAATATTATTTTCCAATCATATTTAAATTTTCATAAAATAACAAATATATCATTTATGGCATAAAGGAAGTTGTAAAACTCGTTGAAATTCCTCTATACAATGATTAACATCCTTCAAATTTAACAATATGTTTAAATTCTTAGATAAATTTGACATCTTTATTTTTATATGATTTTGCTCGAGTAGCTATAGTATCTATAGGATATAAAAGTAAATCTGAAAAAAAAGTTACAGCTGATGTCAAATAAGCTAATTTGAATGGTTAAAACCCTACATTCTCCATTATTTTTAATTAACCTAAATTAACTTTAGAATTATTTTGTGATTTTGAATATAAAGTTGATATTTAATTTTTATAATTTAAAATATATATTTTTGAAAATAAGATATAAAATTTCTAAAAATGTTTTAATATAAATTTCTAACTATATGATTAAATATAACATATAATCTTATAGTTTTATAATTTGATAATGAAAAAGTTAAAAACAAAATTAAAGAAATACAATATTTTTAAGAAACAATAATAAAATGAATCATAACAAAATATATAAAAAACATAATAAGATAGTTTTGATTAAAATGAAATATTATAAAATTAGAATATATGTTTAAGATTTTAGTAATAAAAAAATGTATTTTATATAGTAAAAGATTAATATTTTATAAGAAGTATATGAGATATTTTAATATTAACTTATTGAAATAGCTAAAAAAAATCAATATATAAACTCTTTTTTTATTGAAAATTTTCATTATTAGAGTTTTTAAAAATATATTAATAATAATTTTGATTAAAATAATCAATTTAAAAATCATAATATATTAGACAATAATTCATAATTAAATTAGTAAATTAATATTGTTATTCCTAAAAAATACTTTTAAATTAACTTTTAATAAATTTTTGATTAATTTGATTTTAAATTTTAAGTACTAATTTTTTTTAAAGGAATAAGATTTTTTAGATAACATCGATGATCAAATTAAGTTTTTGATTAATTCAAAATTTTAAGAATATATGCAAATTATTAATAATATGGATAGTATGAGATTAAAATCACTATAATCTCGCTAAAATGTAAAATAATTAAGGTAATAATTTATTAATTACATTTAAATTACATTTTAACTATATTTTAATTACATTTTAATTCATATATATTTCTTTAATAAATTATTTTATATATTAAATATATTATTTTTAAATAGATTTTAAATAAAAGAATAATTTTTAAAAAATACAATAATTTCTAAATAAATTCTTTATAAAATTAAAAAATAACGTCATATAAATGAATTAATAAACAAATTAAGCACAATAAAATAATAATAGGATATAATATAAAATATTAAAGAATTAACAATAAAAAAAGAATATTCTAAAATAATGGAATTATTGAAAAATATTTAATAATCAAATACAATATCAAAATTTATGAATATTAATTAATAAAAAATACAAAATTTTATAAATTAGAATATGTAAAATTAGATTTAATAATATTTATAAATCGATTATAAAATAAGTCAAGATTATTAATAATATTAAAAATATAATGAATAATTATTATTTTTAAACAATAAATATTAAGATCAAATATATATTTAATTCACATAAGATTCTGAGAATTTAAAAGACATAAATATATAATTATAGATTTTATAAGAAGTCAATATAGAAATTGATTTTAATTTTATAAAAGAATAATTTTACAAAAATGTAAATAATTTATAATTAGTTATTTAAATTAAATGATTTATATACAAATTAGTAGTTAAAATAGATAATATTTTATATTTTGATATTTGAAAAATTCATAGATAAATTAATAAAAATATAGAATCAATATTTGGACTAATTATAAGATGATTTTAAAGAATATTTAATGGATAAAATATAATAGATACAATTTGATATTGCGAATTTTAAAGACATTACAATATTATAATAGATATTAAAATAAAATTATAATGAATGCTTTAAAATCATATATAAAAGTATATTTTTATTTAATTAATATGAATTATAAACGAATAAATTGTAAAAATTTAAAATGATTTATAGAATGATTTAAATAATGAAACTTGGCAAATTATTATAGTTTTAAATTATGATATTATATAAAAAATCTTAAATTAACCTTTTGAATTTCAAAATATAGATAACTATCAATTCACAATCAATAATTAAAAATTTATTTTAACTTTTAGTTTATAATAATTGTTATTTGTTATTTCTTAATTCTTACTACTTTAAAATATAAATCAAATCAAAGTTTTTAATCAAATTTAAAATATTGTCTACTTTTACCTATAAAATAGTATATAACTCATTTTAGGAGCTTAGGCAATTCAACATCAAAAAATCAAAGCCATATCATAAAAAATTATTGCTAATTTATCATAAAACTATAAATTATTACTTTTTATAGTAAGCAATTTAAATAAATAGAAAATAATAAATATGGACTAATTATACGATAAAATACAATATTAATAATAATAATTATTCAATAATATGTCAGAAATGATAAAATAAAAGTATATATTTTAAAATTATTAAATAGATTATAAGGACAATATATACGATTCTTTGGTAATGATTGGGATAATAAAAACATTAAAATATTATAACCTACAAATTAAACTGTATAAATCGTGTAAAGCACATAACAATTATATCAAATTATTTAAAATATTATAGATTAATTTGATATTATTAATATTTTTACAAAAATTATAGAAGATATATTTTGTAATTATATTCTTAAAATATAATAAATTTAGTTTGATTCAAAAACTGGTGCAAATAGGTTTATTTTTATTATTTTAGAATTAAAAATGAACTTTTATATTTTTGGTCCTAAATGTAAAACATTAATATATTTAATGATTTATAATAGCTTTAATATGACATTAAATAATAAATAGATATATAAATATAAAAATGTGATAGAATTCTATAAATATGATTATGTATTTTAAAAACTAATATTTTAAAAATTAATATTTTAAAAACTAATAAGTTATATTAATAAAAGTTATATTTTAAAAACTAATAAACTATATAAGTATAATTACAAAGTTATTATATATAATGATAAAATCATAATAAATGTTCTTTTTCTTAGCTTCTTAAATCATCTATATATACAAGGTCTTATCTTTAAATATTTGACTTGTATAATATTAAAAATATTAATAATATAAAATTTACTAAGGAGTATTATAAACAGTATTTTCATTTTATTCTTCAAATTTAGACGAATTATTTAGAATATCAATTTTAAAATATTGACTTTCACCTAAACAGATATACTGAAATTCTCCTTATCTTTAAGTTTATCTTAGATAGCAAATTTTGTATCTAAAATATTTTATATATTTACACTCCTTGTCCAATTAAGAAATCTTAATTTATTATACAAGAATATCCAGTTTAATATTTATTATCAATATTAATTCTATAATATTTAATATTGTACATTAAATCTTTTTCTAAAATTTTGCTAAAATTTTATCTATTAGAAGAACTAATAAATAAGATATCATCTGAAATTATGGGAGTTTAATTTAATGATATTTTGAATTTTATTTCTATTTTGATTAATTCTTGGTTTTAATCTTAATTTGGAATTTCCATTTTTAATATATCGACAAATGCACTTGGATCATGTTAGTGTGTCACACAACATGTAAAAGAATTTAATAATCTTGATAAATAAATCATTTTGAAGACTAATTATCTTAATCGATATTAATTAAATTTAAAAATTACTGAAAATTATTAATATTAAAAAATTATCATATATAATTGTATTTTAAAATTAATTTTATAATTATTATAAAATTATCATTTCATGATTTTTTAATATTTTTATTAAATATGCAAAATAATGAATTTGACAGATTGCAATATAAATTTTTATGTAATATAAAAAATATAGATTCCGTATTAACAAATTTTTTATAAACTGATATTAATGCAAATTTATGCGAATATTTGAAGTAAAAAGAAAAAAGAAATTTAATAATAATAGAATTTTTGAATATTTTAGATAAAAATTGTATATAATAATAAAATGATTAAATAAAAGAAATAAAATGTATTTATATATTAAAAAGGCATTTTCAACATTTTATAAATTTACGGTCTATTTAATTAATAAAATCATTATTCCTTATAAAGCTACATATAAGGAAAAAAAGGTGGGTATAATACATTAAAAATTATTTATAATATATCAAAACTGATTTTATCTAAACAATAATAATTTTAAAATAAAGAATTATAGAATTTTAATAAAATATTCAATCAATGTTGTTTATAAAAATAAAATTTAATTAATGTCAATCCAAATTTATTTCCTTTTGATTTTATGTAGAATAATGAAAATAGTGATTAATAAATTGATATCGAATATGAAATCTAAAATGCATAAAATCAAATTTAAAATATTAATTTATAATAAGATTATACATTTTAATAACCTGATTTACAAATAATTCTTAGTTATTAATAAAAATTACAAGAATTTGTAAATGAATTAAAAAATTTTAAAATTTAAGATGATGTTGTTTAGTTTATATAAGAGGACTATGTTTAACCAAATGAATAAAAATAAATTTCGTTTAATAAAGAAAATAAATAAATCATAAATTAATATTTATCAATTTTAAAAGTAAATAAATATTTCAATATTTTTCAATAAAAATATATAATAATTAGATAAAATTGGAAAATATATAAAATATATAAACTATTGAAAACATTAATTTTGATTGACTTTAAATCATTTACAAAAATTATTACATAAAATATATTTTTTAATTCATATTAAATTTAAAATATAATCATTTTTTGCTATTTTTTTTATTTCTATTTTACATTCTAGTGACTTTTCCAGGTCTCTTTTAGATTTTTTTATTCATAGGGCCTCTTTATTTTCTTTCAGCAAATTTTTTACCAGTCTTTTTATCAAATTTGGCTTTTTATCCTTAAACTTGATTTTAATCTCTGCCTTGGAATTTTTGACCTCTTCTACCTTATTTGTCTTTATTCTAAATTTTTCTATTATTTAAGATATATTCTGATAAATCTTTAGCCTTATCTCCACTTTTTTTAATATCTTATTTCCAATCTTCAATAGCGCCTAAATTTTGTCTTTTAGTAAAGCTTTTGGCTTTATTTTGTTTATCTCTTAACTATAAATTTAAATTAATATATACTAATTTAGAGAATTTTTTATCTTACATTCTTGTTTTTTTCTCTTCATAATTTTGAATTTGTATTTAAGATTTTACAAGTTTGCTTTTAATTTTTTGCATAATTTTATCTTTTTTGAGCATTTCTGCCATGAAATCATCAGGTCTCCATATTTTAACTCCTTCTTTTTCTAATTAACTTAGAGCTACTTATGAATTTTCTAATGCTATATTATAACTTTTTAAAATTATAATTTTTATATATATTTTACAATTAGACTTCTTTTTGAATATCATCTGTAAGATCGGCTGTTGTAAATTAAATTTTCTTATCAGATGCTAATTATTATTTTATTATATACTTATAGACATTTAATCTTAAAATTAGAATATTTTTCTATTTTTTGTCTCAAATAAAGTTTTATCATTTTATTTTTATATCTATAATACTTTTTACAACATTTAATTTTCTTTATATATTTATTTTTTAGGATCTTAACTCCTTTATTAATTCTTTTTATTTATTAATTCTTACTTATAAAGCCTCCAAATCAGAATCTTATTCTTCAGAACTTGACATTTAAGATATTAAAATAAATTTCTTATAAATTTTAGTCTTTTAATTAAAAAAATACACATATATCACTGATTTAAAATATTGCAATATTTATTATTTAATATAAATTTATTATTTTAATGTCAATTTTAATATCATTTCTGATCACACTCTCATTAAGTTTACATATAAGATTGGATGGAAGAGATGATATCTGTTTTAAGAAATCTTTAAAAAAAAATGAAAATTTTTAAGTTTATTATCAAATTAGTGGATAAAATGAGAATTAAGTGACATTTACAGTATTTATAAAAATAATATAGTTTTTTGATGAAGAATAAAATATTATTAAATAAATAGATTAATAAAGGAATTATAATTTTGATTATATCCCTTAAGAATCTGGAGATTATAACATTTGTTTTAGAAATACAGATGGGGCTGAAAAAACATTATCTTTTGATTTTTTAGATGATACTTTAAATTTTGAATTTGCATAGTTATGTAAGATAAATTATAATAGAACATTTTGACGATATCGAAAAAGAATTAAAAAAAAATCATTAATTATTTTAAAATATATTCCGTAATTAACATTTTTAAGAATAAAGAGATGAAACTCATAAATAGAGTACATTAAATAATTATTAGTTATTGAAAAAAGTGAATCATAATTAAAATTTTGTTGTATAATTAAAAATTTGATTTTATTTTTTATGATTGGTTTATAGATATATATCATAACTGGATTCTTCTAAAATCCTACTAATAAAAGAATAAATGGACTATGATTAATTATTATATAATTATAAATTATTTTCTAAATTTAGATAATTTAATATATTTGAATCATTTTTCTTATGTGATTTTTATGTCTCTTTATTCTAAATTCATCAAAATTGACTCAAAAATTTGTTTTTTATTGTAATATTTTTATTTAAAGTTTTTATGTCTCGTAATTTTTTCTAATTATTATTAAAAATGTCTCTAAAATATATATATATAAATTATGATTATATAATTTCTTATAGTTCTTAATTTTGATCTCTTGTTTTTTAATAATTTAAGATAAATAAATTTTTTTAAATTTTATAATTTGTATCTATAATTTGTCTTTTCAATATAAATTAAAAATTGTTAGAATTTATAAAAAAAATGAACCCCTCTATAATAGATTATTCTCTAGTCTTCAATTTTGAA
>Ga0233399_1000766_pt1 | contig 11670 bp, 3 predicted proteins | sample 43DmetaG_FD_182698 | JGI IMG/M metagenome (GOLD analysis project Ga0233399, IMG submission 182698) | Seawater microbial communities from Monterey Bay, California, United States - 43D | ecosystem: Environmental > Aquatic > Marine > Coastal | place: USA: California | collected 2016-11-08 | reverse complement strand
CTCTTTGCAATACACAGTATATACTGTATAAAATATTTAAATCTAATATTTCCAGTAATACTGAAAATTTCAGCATAAAATATGTTAAAAGTTTTTAAAAATATATAAATCATTTTATTTTAAAATATTTTGTGATGCTAGATTTAAAATCTTAAGAAGATATATTTTCAATTTTGTTATAAGATACAGATAATAATCATTGCATTGATTGTGGTAAATATTTTATTTTCTAGGAAGCATATCATAATGGGCATCTATAAACAATGGAATATTTTTATGTTTAGAATGTTCTATTATTCACAGATCTTTTGGTTCAAATATAAGTTTTGTAAGATCAATTTCGATGGATTCATGGACATAAGAATAATTAAAATGCTTATAAATAGGAGGAAATAAAAAAATTATTGATTTTTTAGCTCAATATGATATTACTGATGAATTCTAGGTGGATATAAAATATAAGACAAAAGCAGCTTAATTTTATAGAGAATAACTTGAAGCTTAAGTATAGGAATTACCTTTTGAATAATAATAACCTGATTTTGAAGATGGTATTATTTTATTATTTTAGGGCGAATTTTGATAGAAAATTAATAACCTAATTAAGATACGAGCTTTAATTATATATCTAATTCATAATATAAAAATATGTAAAATTAAAAATATAAAAAGCTAAGATAGACCTTAATATGAGAAAATTTTGGACAAATCTAAGATATATGTAGAAAAATTTTCAAAATAAAGCACCATTATATATTAAAAAACTAAAGAAAGCTCAGCAATGTAAAAAACTTCTTAAATTTTAAATACTGGATTATAAAAAACTAATATTATAATGGATAAAATGGCAAAAAAAACAGATACTATTTACAGTAATGCTCAAGATAAATATTAAACTCGTGGAGTTGAAAAAAATATCAAAGAAGCGATAGATAGTACTTAAGAAGTAAATTATTTTTAAGAAGAAAATTAATGTAGGTTTTGGATTTATGAAATCAATCACAATGAAACTATATAAAAAAGCCACCTAGAAAAAAAATGAATCATAAAATGATTAATGATGAATTAATTGAAATTAAATAATATATTGTTTAATTATGTATATTTGGAAAGAAAAATTTAATCAAAATTAAAGTTTTAAAATATTTTATAATTTTTTTAATGAATTTTAAAAAAAATCTTAACGAACTTTAAAAAAGTCAAAAGAAAGCAATTTAATTTGATTAAGTTTATTTTCAATAAAATTATATGTTGAAAAATGAAATTTTACTAAAATATATATATGAATAGAATTTTAAAGCTATAAATATTAAAAAGCTTCTAAATTTTAGATAGTCTCTATTCTCTAATTTTTTTTCTTTCAAATGAAAAATTTAAAGAACTTAAAATAATATATTTAATAAAGTTATGTCACATTAAGATTGGAATATTCAGAATGATCTTTAAAATAGTTAAAAAAATAAAGATTAATAAACAATATATAATTATTTAAACAAAATTGATTTTGATATTATAGAAATACAAGGTAAAAACTAAAACAATTCTGAAATTGTAAATAAATAAATTTATTTCATTTTTTATTAATGGTTCATTTATATTTTTCATTATTATTCATTGATTTTTCAACATTTTATTCATTTTAATTTAAATTTATAAAAGAAATTTTAATTTTATTACAAAAGATTTTGTAATTTTGAAATTTAAATTTTTAAAATTTTTGAATTTATTTTTGATTATAAATTGATTTAAATAGAAGTCCTTAAAAACTAACTAATTTATAAAAACATATCACAAACATGTTTTGACATTTTAAAAAGCAACAATGAATTGAATTTAAATCAAATTTAAATAGTGAAAAAATATATCAAAAGAAACTTTGAAATACTTGAAAATATGTAAAATGATCAATTTATAAATAAATCTAAAAATATAGAATAAAATGTTAAATAAAATAAATAAAGAGGCTTTTATAAAATTTTAACTTAAGATGAAAAATAGAAAATTATTGAAATATGTAAAAATGATCCTTAATAAATTTAAAATATATCAACTCTATAAAATATAAGTGTTAAAAATATTTAAAGATGGATATTGAATGGATCTGTAAGAAAAAAAGGTTAAATTTTATTTTAGATGAAAAATTTAGAGATTTCTTAATAAATTTATATAAATTTCATTATAAATTTTATATAAATTTTATATAAATTTTATATAAATTTTATATAAATTTTATATAAATTCTTTAAATATTTTATATATAATCTTTAAATATTATAAAAAAATTTTAAAAAAATTTTAAAAAAATTTTAAATAGTTTTAGATAATATAAAATTATAATATAAAGGTTGTGGTCGAAAAATAAGAAATTATAAGATGGAAAAATAATTAATATTATGGATTAAAGAACAAATACAGAATGGAAATGGAAAATTTTTATCATAAAAAATAATCTGTAGATAAGCATAAAAATATTCAAATTATGACTTATCATTCGTGGCATCAAGAGGGTGGTTTCATAAATTTTCAATTCGTATAGGTCTATAGCGTTTGATTAATAAATAAAATATTGATAATTCATGTGAATTTAGTTTAAACTGTGATAATTAGAATTTAAAATAAATTCAAAATATGCACGAAAATTCCACAGGTGACTAAAGCTATTTAAAACTTAATTTAAATCAATTGGATTTTAATCTTGACACGTAAAAAAAAGAAAATATAAATCAATTTCTTCACGAAGGCTATTATAGCTATGATGCAAATTTTTCATTTGATTGAATTTCTTTTTTAATAAATTTATTAATTATTGAATTTTAAAAATTTTTCAATTTTTTTAAAAATTTCATAACTAAGCTAATCATTTTTAAAAATATAAATTAGAAAATTATAAATATATATAAAAAATAGTTTTATAATTTATTTAAATAATTTTATAATATATTTATAATAAAAATTTAAAAATTTTAATCTTAATTATAAATAAATGATTAAATAGAGAAATTTCTCGACAATATGCATAGTTGCAGGAAGCCCTTCAAATGATTTAAGAGCTGCACGTCTTATGAAATAAATCAAAAAATAATCTCCAGAAACTAATTTTATTGGTATCGGAGGACCTAATATGTAAGCTGAAGGACTAAGTTCTTAAAATAATTTTGGTGATGTTAATTAATTAATTGACAAACCTTTTTTCCCTTTAAAGAACTTTTTAAGAACTTATATAAAAAATCCATGGCATCCATTAATGGCTTCTTTACATTATAAAAATAAGTAAGTTGTTAAAAAACTTGAAAATAATGATTTCTATTAAAATCTAGCATTACATAAACCATCAGCATTTTTGACTGTCGGAAATGAGTTTTTAGCAAAAGACATTTATTCTATGTTAAATAAATATTATGAATTATAAGATTAGGTTAAGCCACCTTGTATACTTTATGAAAGATTTGCTCATAATTAAAGAAATGAATTTAAATTGTAAGTGAAATTAATTTAAGTTATTTAGATCATTTTTTATATACTGCCCCAAAAGAATAGGTAAATTGGCGATCTGCTGTTTTCCCATCAACAAATGTCGGATAAGAAGGTGTATTTAGAGCATATCATTATTTATACTCTACTAATGATCATTTTAGATAATATTTGACTGAAAATACTATTCCAATTTTAGACGAATATCATTAAGATATCATGGAAAAATTAATTAAAGATGAAAGAATAGAATTTAGAAAAATTCACAATTTAAAAGAAGATTAATATGTCTTTTTTTTAGCCCCCGGTAATACCAAAGTTGAGGTAATTAATAATTTGAAATTAAGGTAGAAAAAAATTTGGATTTATTTGAAAAAGCAATAAAACACTTTATACAAAAAACAGGATAAAATAAAGAAAACTTTGCTGTTGTGATATCTTTATAAGAAAAGATGTAAATTAAAGAAATGCCAATAAAGGTAATATTAGCAGAAAATGAAAACTAGAAATTTTCTGGAATGGCAGGTTGTGACATGGGTATTGCAGTAAATGGTGAGATAGTTAATGAATTTGCAGCATTTTAATTGCCAACTGTAGTTATAAATGAGGTAGGATTTTTTTAAGCATATTTTACTTTACTTTATAATCAATTTGGTATTATATATATATTAATAAGATAGCGATTTAAATATATGCGTAAATGGAATGGCTTATCCAGAATTGATGGCCTGTAAATTTGGAGATGCTTTCCCTGAAAAATTATCTGATTTTATACAAGATTTTTAAAAATAACCTAAAACCAGATATGTTATGGCAAATAAAATGAACCCTATTTTAAAAAAAATGACACCAATACATGATGAATAAGTTTTATATAAAATATATAGGCTTAAAAAAAAGATGTTACCAATTAAGAAAACTAATACCATAATTGTATTAGACCTGATCTTTTAACAGCATAAACAGTTTTGTAAGCCGCTTAAAAATATGAATCTTTAAATCATAATATTAAAAGATATTAAATTGAGAATGAAAGAAATCAAATGCTCGAATCATTATAATGGAATTGATAGTTTTAAGAATAATAATAAAATCATTTAAATATTATTTAATAAAAATTTTAAAAATTTATTAGAAAAATTAAATTTATTTACAAAATAAATTTCACTCTTTACTAGTTTTTATTTTTATAAACTATTTCTTAGTTACAGAAGTTTATTACTATTATTATTATTACTATTATTATTACTATTATTATTATTACTATTATTATTATTACTATTATTATTATTACTATTATTATTATTACTATTATTAGTGTTACTATTATTATTGTTACTATTATTAGTGTTACTATTATTATTTCAAAACTATAGGTATCTTGTCAAAATTAATTTATTTATTTACTTGCTTATGTTGTTACTGTTACTATTATTATTTCAAAATTATTGGAATTTATTCAAAATTAGTTTTATTGTAAACTTGCTTACATTGTTACTGTTGCTGTAATTATAGTTATTTCTAATGTATTGGTATTTATTCAAAATTAATTTTATTGTAAACTTGCTTATTTTTAAAATGCTAATCCAATTCATATTTTCCTTATAGTCTGGCATAAACTATTTCACATATCTAAATTTTAAATTATTTTAACTTTTTTGCTTTTGAAAAGTTCCCAAATTTTACCATGAAATTCTTAATAAAAATCATGAACATAATCTCTATTTATAAGATTAATAAATGCATATCCGAAATTGCTTTCTTTCTAAAAATAAAAAAAGATAACTTATTGATCCATAGGTAAATAAAAAAAATCATATTTATTTGCAAAAATTTTATCAATTTTACACAATAAATGATTAGTTTCATACTAATTAGGAATATTTTTTATCATAATAGTAGTTCTTATGTCATTACAAATCTAAAAATTATATAAAAAAGAACATTTTTCACTATAACTTAGTATTTGAATTTATCTTCTTTAGAAATTGATTAAGATTTTCTGTTAGATTAGTTCAAATTTTTAAAAAAATGGTTAAATTTATTTGTTTATTGATCATCATCATCATCATTTTAAGGCTATTTCAATGGAGTTTTAGTATGAATTTAATTTTGAGATAGATTTAAAGTTTAATAGTTTCTACCACTACTTTGAGCTGTAGAGTTGAATTCAACACTTTAATTATGAATATTATATGAGCTATTATTGAGAGAAAATGTATTATTATTATCAAAAGCCTAAATAAAAATATTTTACTTATGAAATTTTTTAATGACTACTAACTTAGCTTAAACTTTTTTAATTATTTTAAGTATTTGAATAAATTACACTATTCTATGAATTAAAATTTGAAAAATATTAAAGATTATTATTATACTCTTCATTTTCTTCAATTTATTATAAACTCTATTAATGAAATTAAGAATCATTAATCTTATTTAGTATAATTTTTTCTTTAATATATTGTTCATTTTCTTCAATTTTGTCATCATCATTACTAACTTCATTATCACTCAACAAATTAGTAAAACTATTTAGTGATTCTTTATAATAATAATCTTCCTAATAGAGTTTAGTTTCTTTCAGAAAATCTGGTTTTTAAGACATATATTTACTAAATTCATTACTAAGATTTTTAAAAATATATGAATCATATAATAAAAACTATCAATTCAAAAGTTTTTTATTTTGATTAAATTAATAAATAATATGTCTATGATATATTTTTAAAGAATTAATAAAAATAGTTACTTTAAAAAAATATTAATTATTATAATATTATCATTTATTATAAAATTTATCATTTTATAATCTCTCAAGATGTCTTTTTACCAAACTCTCTTTGCTTGGGGGCTCACCTCTGAAATAAATATTATGCAATGTATCATATCTATTCCCATCTGGTCCTTATAAGGCATCTCCGCAGTCCCAAGTTCCTTATTATCCTTTCACTGACCACCATTCACCTTCATTTCCGAATGGTCTATCCCATAAACCTCCTTTTTAGTTGTTTCCCCAAGTTTTTGGCTCAAAAGGAACTGAAAATAAATCAGAATTTGACTATAAAGGACTAATTTCTTTTAAATTTTCTATTCTTGTTTAATCACCAGTCATTGCTGTCTTAATTATACCTAAATTTTAAGTTTTAAAATGAATTTATTTATTAAAATTTGATGTTCGACAATAAAATCTTTATTTATATAATAAATACCTTAGTTCTAGTACATCCTTTTATTAAAATTCCAATTAGTTCAAATTAACATGAGATTTACCTTGATTAGGATCATTTGGTATTTGACTACCATCTAAATCTAAATTTTCATATGGATGATGGCTATATGCAAAAAAAAGTGTCCAACCGCCTCCATCAGTAACTTAATCACAATAAACTTCTATAGTAGTATGAACAGTTTTTATCCAATATACACCATTTGCAATATCCCCACCATTTAATAAAATATCAATGCATGAAAAACCAGGGTTTGTTTATGTTGTTCCTAATTTTTTATCTTTAGCAGGAGTATGTATCACTTTGATTTCTTAAGTTTCATATTCTACATTGCATGCGTCTCTGCAATTTTTAATCATCTCTTACCCGACAAATTTTTTAATGAGACTGGCTCCAGCGGTGTCAGCAAAACCTAATAATTCAGCGGTCATTGATTTTGAAGCCAAATATTAAAAAATTAAAGTTAAATGATTGCAACAATTCAAACACATACTATTTTAACAGTCTAATAGTCTCTCTTTTGATTATCTACGCAATGCTTAGCACTACTCCATTTGATTAATAGTTCCATGAGGAAATATACAAAATCTATATGGTTATGTGATATATTTAAGAGAATAGCCTATTTTTTACTTCTCTTCCTATGATTTGTATGCATTTTCTCTTTGTATTTAAGGATAATAATCTGCCAAATCTCCATTATCCATCTAAATGTAATTTTGATAATTACTTTTTTATTATGAGAGCTATGTTATACTTATTCAAGTTAATTTGCCTATTTAAGGATAATTGTACATAATCTTTTATTTTTTATATGAACGCCTTAAACTCAGAATTTTTAGGAATTTATTGTGTAACATTAATAAAATTTATCAATAGAAGACATTTTATAATAAACAACATATTTATAAATTATTTAATTTTATTTTTTTTGCGATATATAATTTAATATATTTTAGAAAATAATAAGAATATATTCAAAAATTGATATAAATATCATTTACATATTGAGTATTTAATCATATATTTTTAAAATTATTCCAGACCAACAATTGTTGCAATAACAGTTTTGATGTCTTTTTTATATCTTTATTCATAATTTTTGAACATAAATTCTTTTACAATATATTAAATCAAAGACTCCTCTGTAGAATTTAAATTTTTAATCATCTATCTTAAATAAATATATTTACACTATTAATATTATTTTGAAGTTCTGTATTTAATATAAAATAATCTGATTTATTTTCGGTTTAATATATAGGTTTATCATTTTCAAATAATTATATATTTTTTGTGTTAAAACATTAAGTATTACGATTTGATACAAAATTTTCTAATAAATATGATTACATAGTTTATAAATCACGAATTTATATTTATGAATTATATTTAAAAAAAACAAAATTTTTCATTTTTTCATCCAAAAATTAAGGAAATTAATCTAATGTTACTATTTAATCTATCTATTTCAATTACCATACTGTTTCGTCCAGCCCTTCATTTTCTTTTATACAATTTAATTTTCTTGTCAAAATTTCTTGCCTTTCTTTTTATAAAATCTTAATTTTTTTTTTACAATTATTTTTAAAGCTTTCAGCGTTATTTATTAAATCTAATATTTACATTATTTTATCATTTAAATCAGCAACCATTTCCATTTCTTTTAATAAATTACTTTTATGGCTTTGAACATAATTTTTATTGTTGGAATCCATTTTTTTAATATTTTATCTCATTTCTTCACTTTCAATTTTTTTATCAATAATATGATTTTAATTTTTAACACTTTTTCTATGATTTAAAATTAATTCTTTTTATTATTGATTAATCTATTTTAAAATATTTGGATCTAATTTATTTTTGCATTCTATAATCTATAATTATAATAATTAACTATCATTCTATGTTATGATTTTAATTTCAGCATAGTTTCTATCCGATGTCTTAGAAAAAATAGTAATTTTTCTTTACCAATTACATTATTTAATGTTAATGTGTATTTTTTTTAGCATTTATTATAAATTTAGGAGATTTATTTTTCTTATGGAACAGTCTAAAATCTTGATGAGTAGAATTAGCTACTGCTTTGCTCCATGTATAGTGGTTCAGGTTCAATTATTTATGATTTTCTTATAGATGGTAAATGGTAAGTTATGTCTTCTAAAGTCAACTTAACTTCTGTTTTTTTACGAGAAGTAAAAGATTTTGTTATTCCTATTTCTCCCGAAGAGTTTGTTTGTCTTTTTTATAAAAACATAACTATTTTATAAATTTATAAATTATAAAAAAATTATTTATTATAAATTCATATCATAAATTATGATAATAGTAATTTTTATGTTCAAAAATTATTTCTATTTTTGATCATAATCTTTGGAAATACCATATTAGCTTTTTCATTATTTATAATATTTTATTTAAATCCTAAAATTTTAGAATTATATAAATTTCCATCATTTAAAATTTTGAAATTTTTATCTTATAAAAATATATTTTTTTTTGGCTTTTCCACAGTGTTTTTATACTAAATTAAATTTCTATGCTTAGGCTCTGAACTCATACTTAGTAATTTAATTTATTCTTCTGAATATTCAATTTATATATTTTATGGTATTTTTGTTTTAACACTAATTTTAAAAATTGTTTTTGACTTATTTATTTCATCAAATATCTAAAATTTTTAAAAATATTCATGTTTTAGTAATTATTCTGCACTTGGTCTAATGTTTGGATTTAATTTAAAAATCTGTCTCATAAGATCAATTGCTTCAGGACATGCATTCTTTATAATAAATTTAAATTCAAATTAGTATATACTTGTATAATATTTTCTAAAGGAATAGGTAATTATTTTGGAAATTATATACTATCCTTTGTTAATTTATTTTAAGAATAATAATCATTTTAATCCTCACAAGGAGAACCCAATATACTACAAATTTAATTTATTTAATCTAACTATGATTTTCCTTAAAAAATCGGCTTTTAATTATATAATTCTGCCATTATAGTTCCAATGGCAAATATATCCACTGGATAGCTATATTAGCCTTCCATGAGTATTTATTCGGGGCTTCTATACCATCGAGTAGCTGTATATTCAGTAAATGGAGGAAGAGAATATATAGACTTAATTTAACCAAAATCACATATTTTTACTATATCTTTTGATATTAATATATTTTCGGGCTTTAAATCCCTGTGAAAATATCCTTTTTAATGCATATAATCAATTCCTTGTAATATTTATTTAATAATTTTTGCTATAAAAGGTTCAGGTATTATTCTTTTTTTCTTTTTTTATCTTGAGTAAAATTAATATAAGTTTTATTCCATTTACTCAAAAACAATATATAATTCTTCTTTTTCTAAAAAGATCTTCAAATTAAAAAAAATACATCTTTCAATTGTATGATATTTTTATGAGAAAATTAAGTTAAAAATTGAATTTCATTTAAATTGATATATTCCTATACTGTTTTAAATTTTTTATAAAGTTTTTTTATTGCAAAAGTTTCACCTGTTTCTATATGAGAAGCACTATAGACTATTCCATAAGTTCCTTAGCCAATAATTTTGTTTAATTAATAGTCCATAATATAAATATTATAATTTGGCTTGATATTAATAGAGATAATTATATTAAAAAATGGAATTTTACTATAATTATAATTTTTTTATAAATTCTTCTTTAAATTACATATAATTTTTTAAAATATATATTTAATATAGAAATGAAAGTAAAATACTTATTTAATACGTATTTTTTCAGATAATTAAATTAAAACACTCGAAAAATATAAAATAATCATATATAAAGCTTATAATAATAACAATAATACGAAATAAAACAAGAAAAAAAATAGTTTAAATCACATTGGCCAACTTTTTAACATTTGACAATGGATTTCATTTATGTTCACTGTGATTATTCATTAAATATGCAATTATTTTCTCCATTTAGATGGACACCTTTAATATAAATTCATTAGTAATCTAAAACATTTTTAAGAAAAATGGTTTCAAATAAATTTAATTATAGGTATATTTTTAAAGACTAAATATTATTACAGAAGAGCATAAAAGTGAGTTGATAGATACATTTATTTTTGAAGCGTTAAAAACTACAGATTTTGATTATTATTATGATTATTAAGCGAATCCTTCAAAATTAACAAATTTTCATGGAACAATAGATTTTTTACTTTATAATAAATATCAACCATATCCTTTAATAGCCATTGTAAAGACAAAAAGAGTATTTTGTAAAATAGTAGAAAAAGAAATTGATGATTTTAATCCGTCTCAAAGCGTTGGGGTATTAAATGTATATATTAGATCGCATAATGGTTGATTACAAATGTACAATAAAAATAAAAAGATTTGAAATATGTTCACGTTATTTTAACAAGTGGAAATAAATGGAAAGCTTTTAGAGTGTCTGTAGATGGAGATTTTTAAGAAACTGGGTATTATGTAGCTACAAATAATGATTTAGAAAAAATATATTATGATTATGATATGCAAAAAGTTATATTAGGTAAATATCATATTTTTATATAGGATTAATAAGATTTACATTAGAGCTTGATTATGAGAATATTAAAAAATTGAATGAAATTTATGAATTTATAGATGAATAAAAATATTTAACTGAGAAAGATCCAGAAACAAAAAGAATATCTGATAGAAATGAAAAATATTGGAATTATTTGCCAAAATCATTTAGAGAACTATTTTTCAAAAATTGAGTTTTATTAATAATAAAAGTATCTCTTTAATTAAATAAACAAATCTTATATAATATTATTAATTTATTGTTTATGCATTATTAATTTAAATTAAATAATATAGATTTATAATATTTAAATGCGAAATACTAATTATGGTAATATTGGTTAAAAAATTGTATTTTTATAAAAAAATTTATAAATGTTTTTTTATTTTATATTTATTACAATCAAGG
>Ga0233399_1000757_pt1 | contig 11746 bp, 5 predicted proteins | sample 43DmetaG_FD_182698 | JGI IMG/M metagenome (GOLD analysis project Ga0233399, IMG submission 182698) | Seawater microbial communities from Monterey Bay, California, United States - 43D | ecosystem: Environmental > Aquatic > Marine > Coastal | place: USA: California | collected 2016-11-08 | reverse complement strand
CCCCAACCCCAACCCCTTTTTTATTAATTTACGAAAACAATACGCTCCCTTTGTAAGCTTTGTTAAATTAATTAAAATTGATAAAACATAATAAAAATATAATTTTATAAAAATGGCGATAGTTATATAATCTGAAAAAGAAACAATGTATCAATTATAAAAAACAGATAAAGTTGGTCCAGGAAAGTATGACTCTATAAGTTAATTTAAACCAGGTTAGCCAAATTATTAGCCATTTAATTCATCAGAATAAAGATGTAAAGATAAAAAAAGTATGATAAATAATCCAGGTCCAGGAAGTTATGACCCTAAAATGAACCCGTATTCAGAAAAAGTAAAAATTAACATAAAATAGATATTTATTTCTGTAGATAATAATAATGCAAATTTAACAGAAGTTTAAAACAGTGTTTTTAAATCAAAATTATAGCGTTTTAATAAAATAAAAGATACATAAATACCTGGTCCTGGAGCTTATGTAAAAGAAATATATGAAGATAAAAAAATGGAAAGAAGCAAAACTTTAAATGTTATTTAGGCTTTACGATAATCTAATCAATATTAATAATTTCCAAGCATTCCAAGTTAATTTTAATGCTATGGATATTCAGAAATTGAATGTATAAAAATATTAATTCAGAAAATAAACTTATATTAAATAAATATTAAAATCAAATTCACTCAGGGGATATTGATGATAAGATTGGACCTGGACACTATCAAACTTAAGATATTTTTACTAATAATATATAATAGGGTATATTAACTATGTTAATTATATTAATTATATTATTAACCTTATTAATTATATTATTAATTGTATTATATTATTTTGTTAATTATATTATTATAAATTAAATAAATATATTTAAATAGAAAAGGGTTTTACAATATAAAAGTAATAAACAAAAATTCAAGAAAGTAACGATTAAATTAGTCCATTCTCATATAGACCCTCATAATCTTTTAATTAATAGTATAAATAGAAATAATCATCTGGTTTTGCATCTAACACTTTAAGAATATGGGATTAAAGGAAAGGCGCAATCGCAAATAAATTCTTATAAGATAGAAATATTTATAAAAATAAATTATACTAAAATGAGTTACAAAATGATCAATAAATAGAGTATATAGAAGTTTATTAAATAATATAAAGGATACTGTTCCGGGCCCTGGATATTATCATAATACAATGGCGTCAAATAGTTTTAAGAATATATAAAACTGTTAAGGTTAAATAATGGATAAAACCGCAGTAAGATGTTAAGATAATATAAAATAAACAGTAGGACCGGGAGATTATGATCCTCATCTAAAAGAGGAAGTATATTTAAATAAAAAAAAAGAAATAAAATACAAAAAATGCCCCATTTCTGACAATGGCAAAAAGATTTGAAAAATCAATCCCTTAAAACTATCCAGGTCCTGGAAGATATGATAATAAAAATACCGTATATTTAGTATATTTAGATATAATTTAATAGTAAATGTATTAATAATTAATAAAATTTTGGGTCTAATATTGAAAAAATAAAGAAAAATATTGATAATGATGTACTATTTATTTATTATAGGATCAACCTGGACCTGGACATTATTTAAATCCTGATATCATTTCTTTTGTTAATTATTAAGATGTTTTAGAAGGAAAAAAAAATCATATCTTTCTATCTAAACAAGATAGAGAGTTATATCCCAAATTAAGAAATTAGAGTTTCAATTTAGGACCCTATGATTGTCATAATTTCACTATATAAAAAAAAACTTAAATCATACCAACTTATGTATAAAAAGCACCTTTTTTAACTGGATAAAAAAGATCAGATTTATGCGATAAATAAGGGAGTGATGACAAAAGTATTTTATAATGTTTTTTAATATTTGTTAATATTTGTTGAAATTTGTTGAAATTTTTAATATTTGTTGAAATTTTTAATATTTTATAATGTGCTAATATTATAATATGGTATTATCATATTTTCATATTATTAAATTAAACAATATCAAAAAATATTGAAAAATATTAAAAAATATTAAAAAATATTAAAATAGAAAAAAATAATGAGATATAAATTTAAAAAACTTAAAATTTTAAATAGATGATTTAAAATGAGTAAAAAAATAAAGCCCCATTTAATCAAAAAGTATAAAATTAATATATAAGGATATTCGTTTTCGTAAAGATAATAATAACAAATATAAAATGGGTCCTAGTGATTACAATCCATAGTATTAAAGTGTAAGAGATACATTTAATATATTATTTGCTAAAATTTGAGCTTAATTTTTAATTTTAAAATTTAAATAAATGTGCAATTAATATTATAAATATAATGGGAAATAAATAAAAAGAAGGATGTTAAATAATATAAATTATGCCAAACTCAATAGTATAAAACTAAGATTTAATACCATTTTTTGATTTTATCATAGAAATATCAATAGAAAACTAGAAATATGAGCCATAATATTTTCAGTAATTATTATAAAACAAAGAAGTAAATAGTATGATTTTGTTAATATATAATATATTAACAAAGAAAAGTAGATAAATAGATATATAATTAAAATAAGAATAAAATGAGAAATTAGGTAAAATGATGTAATAAAAAAGGAATATAAGTGAGATTAGACACATATGAAGATTATCTATAGAAAACATATAAAGTAATAGATGTTTAGATTAATTCTTAAGCTGAATAATAAAATATTGTTAAAAATGAAGATTATTTTATTGGTTTTATTAATCATTATCACCAAAATTTAGATGATTTAGAAAATTTAATTTAAAATGAACTTTAATTAGAATTACTATTCTATAATAAAAATTTAAAGATATTCAAATAGGTTCATTTAAATGGATAATCGCTGGGATGTGAATTTAAATAAGATGATAATATATTAGAAGAAACTGTTTAATGGCAATTTGAAAATTTTTAATAAAATATAAACAGAAAAAGTAAAAAAACATAATAACACATTGTTAGAAGTCCTTTTTAAACTAAAAATATTATAACAAATAAAGAAATATAAACTACTTTTTTTAAAGGAGAATTATAATATTAAAGAGTTAAAAAAAAAGAGAAAAAATAAGAATAAGAATAATATTTTTATTCTCATTAAGATGGATCTAACTATATTTTTCACAACGATAAAATAGATTATATAATTAAATAAGAAGATTTATTTTAATTTTGAATTAATAATTATATTATAAATTTTGAAATAATTAGTGTATAGGTTTCATTCAAATATTATTTAATTTAATTCTTTAATTTCTAATATTCGTTAAATAGGATATAGAAAATAGTTATTTTAAATTCATATAATAATATTCTAAATATTTAGTTAATTATTAATTAAAAAATGAATATAAATAAATGCTCAAATACTAAGTCACATAGATAATTAGTATAATATAATGATAACAAAAATGATAATTCTTATTTTAAGGATTAAATAAAAACTGAAAAGAATTTAATATCTAATAATAGTCAAACAATTTATGATTTATAATAAAAAGTAATATAATTTCAAATAATAGATAAAATAAATTTCTTATGAAAATAAAGAATTAAAGATAAATAATAAAGTTTTGTAGTAAAATATACAATATGAATAAATAAAAAATTAGTAATTAAATGAAAAATTTCTAGATTTATACAATATATGTAATTATTAAGATAAATAAATAAATGAATAAATGATTCAATTTGAAGTTAAAAATTTATAAATATTGAAATTATAGGATTAACTAAATGTATAAATAGATGATTAAATGATAAAAAAATAAAGTATGACTAATGCAGATTAAAAAATGAAAATTTATATCAAAAATTTTAGAAGAATTTGAAATGATCTATTTTTAAAAATAGAATTCTTATGAAAATTATTATAGAATCTTAATTAAAAAATTCTATTTTAAAATGGCTTTAGAATTTTTGACATGAAAAATTTTAATTTTTCAATCTGCATTAGCCATAACAAGATAATATTGAATTAAAATAAAAAAAGGAAATAATAGAATAAAATATATAAATATAAGAGTAATTTATAGAATTATAAAAAAATATTTAATCAAATTAATAAAATAAGCAAATAGATATAAAATTATAAAAATTATTTAAAAAATTGATATTAAAAGATTAATAATTATTTGAAAAACAAAAATAAATAATATAAAAAGATTAATAGTTTTTTATTCAGCAACAAAAAATAGATGATTTAAATTAAAATTTATAATAATAAAAATAAAAAAACATATTTGATTAAAATGAAACTAAATTTTAGATTAATCAATTAAATGTAGATTTAATAAAAATTAAAGAAACTTATGAAAATAAAATATAAGAATATATTATTTAAATTGATATATTAAATTAAAGTAATAAATAATTTAAAGATTAAATTGGTATTTATTTTTATATTTTAGATGATCATGTCCAATAAAAAAAATCATAAAAAAATAAATTGTAAACCAAAAAATTATATTTCCTTTAAGAAAATAAATATATTTCTTCAAGAAATTCATCATAAAATAAATATTATTCATAAAATAGCTCACAAGATAGTAATTATAAATAAAGTATTATATTAAAAAATAAATTCTAAAAAATTATGAGTACTGAAACTTAACATCTATTTTGTACATAATTTTTATTATTAGCAGAAATAGATTCATCTAAAAGGGTAAAATCATTTAATCAATCTAGTGATAATGAAAATTTCCAAAAATAAATACTACTAAGATAAAATAAATATGCAAATATTAAATGAATATAATATCTACATTAAATAATTTGTATTAATTATATCATTTATGCTTTTTTTCTTTTTTTTCTTTTTTATGTTTTTTTTCTTTTTTATGTTTTTTTTCTTTTTTATGTTTTTTTTCTTTTTTTTCTTTTTTTTCTTTTTTTATTTATTTATTTTAGACCTAAAATATTCCTTCTCCTTCTAGTCTAAAATTAATAAAAATCAACTTTTGATTTTGGTTAGAATTAACTAATAATTCATGAGTTGGGTGATATCCACCTTAAAACCCTAATCCTTTAAGATAGTATTATTTTTTTTCTTCATTATCGGAACTTTCAGCATCTATGATTTTTTCCTTACCAAAATTTTTATTTGTAATTCTTTTATTCATCTAAAATTATACACTATCATACTTCTTATATCTATTCTTAATTTAAATTTGGGTTTATATCTTAAACTTCTTACTATTCGATTCCTAAGGCTATATTCATTCTTTTTTGATCTTATTCTTAAATTCTTTTAATTTCATCACTATTTTAACTAAAAATTTTTCCTTATGCCCACCAATCTCTTTTACGCCATTTTCCTCCTTTATCCAAAAACCCTAATTTTGAGGTATGTCCAAGATACATTTCTCTATCTTTGTAACTCACTAATCTTATGTCTTCCCAACTAAAAAGGTCCCTACCTCCTCTATTACCATCTCTTATTTCATGATAAGGTACACTCATTTTATAATTAAATTTTTGTATAATATAGTATTTAAAATTTTGTATAAATATATAGTATATTTAAATAAATATAGTATTTAAATTAAATATAACAAAAAATATAACAATATACAATATAAAAATATAATATTATGAGTTAAAATTTCGATTTAATGATGAATCGTCCGAATTAATCAAACATTCGTCAACCAAGTATAATAATGAAATAAATTAGCTTTAAGAAATGTACAAAGTACATAATCATTTAAAAAAACTTTGTCAACTAATAACCTAATGATAACTAATCAAAGTTAGTATAATAATATGAGTAAATTAATTAAATATAAAAGTAGAAATAAAAAATAGTGTTCCAAGATTATAAACTTCATAAAATTAGAAAAATTTAGTAATATATATTAAAAGAAGGAGTAAAAAGTTTCACAAATATAATCTACCAAAAATGAAAATAGACCAAATTCGTTGTAAATTTAAGGAAGATTCGTAAAAGATAAATCAAATTAAAAGAATGCGCTTAGATCTAGTTAATATAATTTATTATTGTCATAATTAAATGACTTAAAATATGTAATATATAATAAAATAAGATATTTCATAACGATAATAAATAGTTTTAAAATAATATAGATGATGATTCGCTTTATTTAAGTTAAAAATAAGTTTAATAATTTTAATAAATCTTATCTGATGTCACTAAAGCTTTGTTAAATACTTGTGATTATGAACTATAAGTTTTGTCTTTTTTATTAATAGATTAATAAATAAAATGATTTAATCAAAAAATTAAAAAGTGATAATTCTAAATAAAACAAAATGCTTGAAAAAATGCAATAAAGACACTCATATGATTAAGATGAACTCACTTAATACAAATAAAATCACTAATTTCATTTCTAAGACTAAATCAATAATGAAAAACTAATGAAATTTTCAAATAATAAATAAAAAGGTTATGTTTAAATTACTATAATTTTTATTATATAAATTTTTAAAATTATATTCAAAATTATATTTAAAAATAATAAAATTATTTTAAAAATATTAAAATTATTTTAAAAATAATAGAAAATACAAAGATTATATCAAATCTTGAAAATTAGTTAGATTTAATGAAAGGTTAACCAATAGAGAACGAGAATAAAGTTAATTTTGTGGTATAAGATCTATTGAGATCAAGGGATTTATTAAAAACAAATATAATTTAAAAAGATTAAGAAATAATTCGATTATAAAAATTAAATTAAAAAAGCAAAGTTTAGATAAAAATAGGTTAATTATAAATGACAGGAGGTATAGTAATATTAATATTAAAGGAACTAAAAATTACAAACGTAATAATGGCGAATAAGAAAATTAAGAATTTTTAGAAATTGAATAATTACCAGATAATCTAAACTATAGATATAAAAATTTAAATCCTGATTTAAGAGGTATTTTATTATATTTTAGGCTTTGTTATTAATCTTTTGAATATCAATTCAAAACATTTCTAAATGCATATAGAAAATCAATTCAAAGATTAATCTTAAAAAATTGAAGCTTAATAGGCTATCATTGATTGCTTTTAAGATACTACTTATTTTACATAAAAAATCAACTCATTTTGCCATTTTCTTTTATAATAATAAAAATGCAAATCTGTAATCGATTTATAAATCTTAATCAATCTTGAATTTTCTAAAATAATTGGTAGTAGAGAGAGTATATTTTGGCTAATAAATAATGTATAAATTTTTGATAAATTTTTAATCTATAAATATAATTTTTATTCTATAATTATAATTTTTAATTTTAATTTGAAAAATAAAAAATAAAAAGTAAACTGGTACAATGGTTACACATAGACAAAACAAAAATAATTAACTAAAAGCGTTGATAAATACAGGTCTTATGAACAGTGTCTATACTTAAAAATAAGCCATGAATAGTAAAAATAATATAAATAATAGAAATAAATGAAAAAAACGTATTTGTCTATGAAAATGCGTTATTTTAAGGTTAAACAAATGAATAAAATGATCAGGTTAGATAAGTTTTTAAAAATCATGTAGTATTTTTACCAATAAAAACGGATGATGATGAGGTGATAGGTGTGATAGAGGTATTAATTTATAAGAAAAGAATTCATTTTAGAATAATTAATTAAATATGGATGAAGAATATATTTTGATATTATAAAGTAAACTTTTAGTGAAATAAATGTAGAATTTTCAAGAGGTGATAAACTTAAATAGAAATAATTAGTAATATATATAAAAAAAAGTTATAAAGATTTTTATAATAATTTTTGTTGTGATCTTGTGACATCAAAAACAAAGTAATAGTTTCACGAAAGAGTGATAGAATGGGGTAAGAATTTATTTTCAACAAATCACATAAAATTTTTTGAATATAAAAAAAATTAATTATTTTACTATGAGAAAAATTAAATGTATTATATAAAAAAAATAGAAAAACATTTAGCAACATATTGAATAGTATTTCTGGTAAAGTGATACAAAATAAGAAATATGAGTTAGTTTTAGATGTTTAGATGAATACCTATTATGATAAAAAAATTGATATTACATCATTATTACCCGTTTTTTTTTTTGCTATAATTGATGATAGGTGTTTTTTTTTAATATTAGTAAAGATAAAAATGTTATTGGTTTAATTCAAATGGTTCTCAATAATAAAGGATTTTTAAATCCTTCTTAGTTCAAAAATGAATAATAAACTGAAAAATTTTGTCCTAATGAAAAATTAGAGGTTTTAGCTCAAAATTTTTGCAATATTGTAAGCAAAGTTTTTGTTTCCATTGAAAATTAATTATAATGAAATATATTATAAATTAGTTTGAAATTAATTATATATGAATATATAATTCGTTAAAATATATATTTTTAAGAACCAATCATATATTTGATAAATATTTGATTATTAAAATTATATATCTTGATAAAACAAATGTCAATTTTATTTCTATTATTCTATATTCTATAAATTTTATAAGGGAACTGGCATAGGAATTTCTAAAAATAAAAAAAATTTACTCAAACTGTCCAATAATGGATTTGTTTATTATAATTATTGTTATTATACTTATTACTATTATACTTATTATTATTACTATTACTACTATACTTATTATTATTAATTGTTTATCAATGGATTAAAATTAGTTGATTATTGTTATATTTGCAAATTTGTCATATTTTATTTAATAATGTGTTAATGTATTTAGCTTTATAAAATAGGATTAGTATTGGGTGGTTAGTAATTTTCAGGAGGGATAATTCTTACTTAAATTTATTATTCAGGAACCATCATATAACCAGATGGTACCTAAGGAATTACAGATGCTGGTAAGTCATTTCTTGGAGTTGTGTCTAAATAAGTATCCCTAACAAATAATTAATCGATATTATCTCCATTTTATTAAAAAGCCTCTATCAAATATTAAATATATTACTATTTTTTTATATTTCAGTCAAATTGCTACTTAGGAATTTAGACATTGATAAATTACTATTTCCTTTTAGCTCAAAACGACTCATTGTACCACTACTTCCACCAAATGAATTTGCACTATCATTTGTTAACATTAATTTCTATTCTGGGTTATATTCTGTTATGAATGCCATTCTTTAATTTACAGGTAATGGAGCTGCTTTGACATCTTTTCCTTTTTCAACTAAATTTAATAATTTAACAGCATTTTCACCCTCAACTTCAGCTAAAAATCTTAAAAAATCATATTCTTTTTAATTTGAATCTCTAAGCATCTATTAACGCTTTAAATTCTCACGTGCTTAAAATTACTATTTAAATGGGCAATCTATTGTTACGTGGGAACGGTCACCGCATGATTAACATTATATTACTTATTTTTGAACAATTTTTTAAGGACAAGCCCAAATTCTGTGGCCTTTTTCAAAACAATTTTCACAATAATCATCACGTAACACACCTGTTATAGCCATTAATTATAGTTATTATCCTTTTTTTACTTCATCCATTATTTCCTTAAAATAATAGTATATTTTTATATTTTAGTTGATTTAACTTAAAAATTATTTTTAAACAAAATTTAATATCCATTTAAAATATTTACAAAATAAATAATTTAATTAATACAGATTCGCCTCTTAACATCCTTTCGATACAATTACTCCCTTTCTCTAATTATTCATCTGTATCAGCTTACAATAAAATATAAAGTCTATCATCGTCTAAAGCTCCTTTTTTTACATTAACATTAGACCCTTTGCCTCTTATGCTAATTTAACAATTAGTTTTATTTTCTAATTATTTTTAAGTGCATCCTCGAGGCCCTATAATCATAGCTATATAATTATTTTCTGGATCATCTGATGGGATGTATATTTTTTAGGATTTTTTAGGAGGTTTGTAATCAGTAGGAGGTCTAAAAGTTTCTGGTTTCATAATTTTAAGTTCTTCTATTAAATCATGTTTTTCTCTTGTCATGAATTCGCAATATCTTTTAGCACGTGTATTTACTCTTTAACCAGATTTATTGTCATAAATTGGTTGAGGTGAGGGTGATCTAAGGTCTTGATCATTTGAAAAATATTCTCCAATGATAAGTTTTTTGGAGACTTCATCTAGTCTGTATAATCTCAAAATGTATTCTAATTCGTCTGGATTTATGTAAGATGGAATGAAATTCAAAGGTGGTGGGTTAAAGGTTTTTTGATACTCTTCTCCCCACCTTAAAATTTAATATTAAAGAATAATTTATTATATACTTAGATTTACTGTCATCATCTTATTATTGTATATTCTAAATAACCTCCTCTTATTTTTGGTTCCCACACTCAATCATAAGTTTGTTACTTTAAGAAATAAGGGAGAGATATGGATTAAAAATAACATCCGTATGCACTTTTTTACGGTCTAGTTTCTCTCCCCATCTTGATTTTCTTTAAGGTTTCTATTCATTTTCATCGTAAAATTAATGTTCTAGAGGAATAGATAGAATCTTTTTATCATTTATTATAATTTCATCCACGAAATGCATGTTTCCTTTGTCAGTTTGTTCTTGTTAAATCTCACTTGTATTTTGCAGAAAAGTACTTGTAGTTTAATTCATAGAAACATCTGATGGACCCAAAGCAATTATATTACTCATAGATTTATATATTTATTAAATTAATCATAGAATAAATTTAAATTCTTATTTTATAAAATATATTATTTTTGTAGTTTAAACTAACTTTTTATAATATAAAGAATTTTTGATTATCGATTGAATGATGAAATTTTTATTAATATTTAATTGAATTAATTATAAAATCTTATAATTATCTAAGTTTTACATAGTATGAAAATAAATAAAAACGTTTTTGTAAACTTTCCTTGTGCTCTATCATTTTCTTAAGAAATAAGAGATAAAAGTTATGATTTTATATAAAAGCATTTAAATCACCATAGTAATGCTCTAAAGAACCTTGTCCTTAAACTTATAACCCATAATTGTAACTAATTAAAGAGAAGATTCCTGAAATAAAAATATCTAAATCAAAATTTTTAAATGTAAAATTTTAAAATGACATGGGTCCAGGAGACTATAATCCATAAAAATAGATTGTATTTTTATAATCCATTAGATTTAACATTAAGTTTCTTTTTCAAAATAATCAAAATAGTAATTAAATCAGTAATCAAATGATTTAGGACCTTAATTTTATAAAATTGAAAAAAAGCACCAATAAAAAATACAAAATAGATGTTTTATGGGTGAAAAAAATAATGAAGTTATCATAAAAGATATTGTTGGACCAGGAAGGTACTTTGAAGACTCTCCATCTTCTTTTTCTTAGGTAAAAATTATTACAAAAGTCAAATGTTAAAAGCTTAAAAGGATCCTTTGGTCAATAAAAAAGATTTCATAATGTGGAATATAAAAATTTAGTCGGACCTTAAGATTACAAAATATCTGAATAATAAAATTAGCCTTAATATACTATGACAGGAAAATGTAAAAAATTAAACAATAGCTTTAAATAACCTTAGATTGGTCCTGGTTGTTATACAGATTAAAGTTATTCAGCTAAATTTGCAAAATCTATAGGAATAAAATTTTAACCTGAAAAGCCAAAAAATGATATAGGTTTTATAATATAAAAAAGGCCCTGGATAATACGATATTAATAATAATGAAAATAAGCTATTTAAAATGAAAACTGCCTTAAGAAGACCAATTGATTTTGGAAAAAATGATTAAGTTAGCTCACAGAGCTACGAATTAAGTGTGG
>Ga0233399_1000749_pt1 | contig 11807 bp, 25 predicted proteins | sample 43DmetaG_FD_182698 | JGI IMG/M metagenome (GOLD analysis project Ga0233399, IMG submission 182698) | Seawater microbial communities from Monterey Bay, California, United States - 43D | ecosystem: Environmental > Aquatic > Marine > Coastal | place: USA: California | collected 2016-11-08 | reverse complement strand
TGATGATTAAAACATGGTTTACTATCATACCAACAAATACGGCAAAAGTAAAGGTAATGGCTACCATTTTTTTATTAACCGTATTTTTTTTAGCATAATACATAATTCTAACTAATGCACCAATGCTTATATAAAAAACCGTTTTAAGGAAATCAATTGCATCTTCCATTGTCTATTGATCCACATTGACCTTACTTTGATTTTTAGGTAAAATTCTGATAATATCTAAATCCGGATTACCTACCTCATTTTTAAAAGTAACTTGGTATTGTGTTCTGTCAATAAATCCACTTTGTTGGCGAATTTCTAACTCTTCATTTTGTGCCAATTCAACTCCATTAACATTAGCCGTTTTATTGCCGTTATTAATGAATTTTATAGATAGACAATTTGATTGAATCATTTTTGCCGTTTCAATATTTTGAAAATCTGCAATACTTTCTAAAAAGTAATTACCTTGTTTATTGTTTCTTTCCATTTTTTTTATTTTTTAAACCTAATAAATAAAACAAACTTAATGCACCCAAACCCCAGTATATTAAATTAGTCTTTTTTTTTGGAGTAACGGTAACACCTGGCAATTCTCCACCATCCATTGAACCAGTTATAGCAAAATAACCCTTTTGCCACCCTTTTTCAAAGTCTGAATCTGAAATATCTTTGCCGGTTTCTACCTGGATTATTGCCCTTGATAACGCTTTGCCGTATGACCAAAAATCAAGTTTCTTATTAATATCAACCCCTATTTTTTTACCAACCGTTTGAGCATAAACTAAAGGATTATTACCACCATGTCCACTTGGTGCATATACTTCAAAAATTCCTTTCAATGTATTATTACCTTTTTTAAAGTAACCATTGTAAAGATTAATAACACCGGCACGAACACCAAAAGGCATAGATGAAAATTTAAGTCTACCCCTATCATCACCTACCAACCCTTGCCACTTATCCGGCACCGGTTGTATAATCGCCATTGGATTATTATATGGTATTGCCCATGCACCCCCACTCATAATTTAAACGGTAAAGTTTACGGTTTCAACAATAGGTGAAGATTTTTTGCCACTTGATGCACTTGTTGTTATAGTTGGCTCTGATGTTTTAACAACACCGGTATCAAAAACAAAATCACTTGGATTAAAATTCGGATCATATCCAGGATAACCACCTGGCAAAGTTGGTTGTACTTGTGGTTGTCCTAAATCATCCTTTTTAATTTCCGGCTTATCGTTTTTACCATTTCCAACATCACTTTTGGTTTTTCTTCTTTTTCAACGGTTTCACCTTTCTTTTTAGTAAAGAAATACAAACCACCGGCAACCCCTAAACCTAACAAAAGGTATAAAAGGTTATTATTTTTTTTCTTTTCTGCCATAACTTTTTATGTATAAATTCCGTATTGTGCTAACAAATCTTTTTTGCTCATTTCAGGCATTTTAACTTCCAATAAACTACCATCATCCGATGTTGTTACTGCTATATCATCACCAGGTTTCCATCCTGGAGTCATATTTAATGTGGATTTTTTTTGTTTCTTTTTCCACAAAGCATATGCAACAAGACCACCACCGGCAACCATTAAAGCTATAAATATATTTTTATTACTCATTATATAGAATTTAGTTTCGCAATTGCCATTTTATAAATTAAAGGGTTTTCATCACACAAATCTGCAAGTTTTGTTATGTGTTCTGCAAAATTTTCATCTCCCTCAATTAATCTTACAACTGCTTTATTAATTGCTTTTTTATTATCATCTACCATGTTTGAATTATTGTTTGTTTTTATTGTTTTTGTAGTTGGTGTATCCAAAGTTTCAATACCACTTACACCAATATTTGATCCACCAAACATCCCACTTAATGTTTGAATAGCCGTTTGCATCAAAGCATCATTGTTACCATCTGCACTTTTCATTTCTTTGCGTAACATCTCCATTTGTAATTCATGATGCTTATTCATTCCACTAATCATGTTAGCAAACATTTCACTTTGTAGCTTATCAATTTTAGCATCCTTATCACGAATAACACCCATGTAATCAACACCACCACCATCATAGTTTCCAATACCTTGCATAGTATCTTCATTATCCGTTTTCATGTTATCAATAGTGAATGAATAATTTTTTGTACTTGGTACGTTTTGTTTTGTTCTTCGAAATTCTACACGAAAAACACCACTATTGTATTCCAAAAATTGGCTCAAATCTTCTTTTGCATCCTGGACACTATATTCACCATTGCATTGGTCACGCATTGGACTACCTTTTGAATCGTAAATAGTAAAGTAGGTAAAACCTTCTTTGTCCATCAATTCATATAAATATTTGATATTCGTTAAATTCATATTTTTTAATCTTTATCGTACCAAAAACGCATTGTTATAACCTTACCATTAAATGATCCGGTACCAACTTGCGTTATAAAGCTATCACCAATTCTATGTCTACCAGGCACACTATTTAAAAAGTAAAATTTCCCACTTTGCGTAGGTCTACTCATAGATGTAAATGGAGTTTTTGCTATTTCCTCTGAATCTATACTTAAGGTAAATCCAAACTCATTAAAATCTGCAATATCTAAATTTTCTGCCGTTGTGCCATCCGGTAAATTTCCATAAAACTGCTCTGAACTACTGACAACCTCAATCGCTTGTAAGGTTGAATTATCTAACATACTATTTTGTGGTAAAAAAATAGTTTGAAGACCATTAGCCGGAATAACTATGCTAATAACTTCGCAATAATCTGCAACTTTATCTGCATATGGTTTAATCTTTCCGGTTTCAGTAAAATATTGTTCTATCTTACTAATAACTGGCATAATTAAACGAAATCGTAATAAAAGTTAAATACTGCTTTGTCGCCATCTGCCAAACCTAACGTATTGTTAATTTGAACATAGCAATCTGTTAAGTTAATAATTTTTGGCTCTAACAAAATAACGAATCCACCATTGTTTGATCTTATTAAGTTGTAATAAGGCATTTGATAGATAAATTCATTGTTTTGATTATCTTTTAATGTAACCGTTATCCCCAAAGAATCTGCACTAGCAATAACATCGCTACCATCATCGGTAGATACCAACTGGTCTGCACTATATGCCTCGATACCATAAAGTATGATGTTATTTCTTGAAAGGTTTGGAATGTCATCAAATTTGTATCTTCTATTAACGGTTGGTGTGCCGTTTAAAGTTGCCGTTACAAGTTGTGATTGCTTTACTATGATATTATTCATTTTAATATATTATTTTTTACAAATTTAGTTATTTTAATAAGATAAAAAAAATGCCTTACAAATTAATGCAAGACATTTTAAAATATTCAATAACGAAAAAATTATTTTGCGTTTACTACTAGATAACCTCTTGCCTCAAATACTGAATAAACTTTAATAGCAGTACCAGAACCATTTACGGCAACTGATGAATCAAAATCGATTGATAAATCTAATGTTTGTCTACCGTTTATTAAGGTTGGCTCACTATTTGCGAAACCATATAAACCATTGGTAAATCCATTTTTTGACTTAACGAAAAATGTTGCATTATCTTCTGATATTTGTTGAAACGGCACTCTTCTAAATGCTCTAACTGGATATTCCGGAATAAATTCAGTCCTATCAATGGTGAAATTTAAGTTTGAGTTATAAATTGCACCGGCATTGCCACTATCATAAATTGCTGGACTTTCGTATGTGTTTACAACACTTCTTAATTGTGCTAGATCTTCAGTAGCACTTATAACACCGGCTTCACCAGGTACTGCCTTTAATCCTACAAAAAAGTGAGTTATAACAAACTCATCGTTCAAATCTAGCAAACGTTCAGTAACGGTTGTAGCAGTTGCCTTATTACGTTGCAAAGTAAAATCAACTTTACTTGTCGTAATCATTTCGGTTTCTGCTCTTAAATAAGATTGTGATAGGTTTTCATATGGAATCCCTAATCGTTCACTTATATATCTTTTTTCTTTAACTATACTATTCATGTTCTTATTATTAGTCGTTTGCGTTAGTAATTAAATAACCTCTTGCCTCAAATACAACGTAATTCGTTCCAGTTGGTGGAGTCATGTTTACATTTGCACCTAAATTAATAGATAAATCAATTGTTTGTCTACCATCTATTTTTGTTGGCTCACTTGGGTAAAATCCGTAAAGTGATGTTTCAGTTTCTGCCAATCTTCTATATGCTGAAGTCGAACCAGATTCGGAAGGAATTGTAGCATCATGTCCAGTATCAACATCTAAACTATCCGGCACTCTGTAAAATGCTCTAACTGGGAAATTTGGCACAAATTCTTTTCTATCAATTGTAAATGATAAATCTCCATTGTAAATACACGCAATAGGTATTTGCTCAAAACGAGTATAATTCGTTCCAAAATTTACACTATCATACGTTTCTACATTTGCTTTTAATTGTTGCGTTTCATTAGTTGCATCAAGTACATTTTTGATACCAACCGTAAAATGTGTAATAACAAACTCATCGTTAAGATCGAGCAAACGTTCTGAAATTACCGGTGCTAAAACCTTATTAGTTTGCAACGTAAAATCAACCACACTTTGTGTACCAACGGCAGTTTCTGCACGAAGATACGATTGAGATAAACTCTCATAAGGTACACCCAATTTATTGGCTATATACCTTTTTTCTGCTACTATACTATTCATTTTTATATTTATTAATTAATATTTAAATTTATTTTTTAGTAATCCATTTCTCCACCTGGTTGTGCTGAATAGTCAAAACCATCTGAATCCATTGTACCCATCAAAGGAGTATCAACGCCACTCATCATTACTTGACCAATTCCATCAATTCCAACGGTACTTTTAACCGTTTGTGGTAAATACGTTTTAGCTAGTGAACTCATTGCATTTGCAATCATTCCGTAACCAGTTGTTTTTAGAAACTTTTTTCCAGAGCCACTTAAAACTAATCCAGTTGCTAAAGGAATAGCCGGAGCAAATTTTTGAGCTTGTGCCGACTTTAAAATTCTTGGTGTAACTTGTGTATTAACAACATCTGCAGTTAATGTACCGGCAGTAATTCCGGCAATTTCAACAAGTGTATCCTTTTTAAAGATATTTTTTACTACTTTCATTTTTCTTAATAATAATTTTTACAAATTTATATAATTTATTTAGATTGATTATAAATAAATAATTTTATTTTTTCTTTTTCTTTTTATCTCCCAATAATAACATGGCTAAAACCCCAACACCTAATAACCCATAACCGGCAGTTTGTAAGTTAAACCCAAACCCATCATCATCACCATCATCACCATCATCCACAACCGGATCAACTAGAAAATCAGTATCCTGGTCACTTGTTAGCTTATTAGCTTTAACATAACCGACTATACTAATAATCAATACAAATAATGCGGAAAATGCCTTAATAATAGGCAATGCATTAGCACAAGCCGTTGCAATAGTAGCTAATGTAATCTCACCTATTCCAATTGGTTGCTTGTATGTATATTTTACATTTCCAAAACCACCCAATCCCATTTCTTTTAATTTTTTTACAAATTTTATGTTTTTTAGTAATGGTAGGTTTATTCCCAATGCCTTTTCTTTTGCACCTTTTGCAATAACATCTCTTAATTTAGTTCTATTCCCCCCAAAATCATTTCGCCACTTATCAAATAATTTATCAACTACAATTTGTGCCTCTGCTTGTTGTGTAGCCGTTAATTTTCCATTATTTGGTGCATTAAAAAAGTCCGCCATTCCCAACGCATTAATCCTTACTAAACCTAAAAATGCAACTCTAGGTACCGACATTGTAGCCGTTCTAGTATCTAAACCGGTTGCATCTTTAACCTCTTCACGCACCCAATTACCTAATTGTTTGGCTTTATCTTTTAACCAACCATTAATTGCTTGTTGTTCGTTCATCTTTATTTTTTTGACATTAATAAGCTAAACAATAAATATGCACCAACTAAACCACCCAATACGCTAACTACTTGCATACCGGCTTGTTTTGGAGGTTGTATATCACTTTTGCTTTCTTTTACGACAATTACTTCACCTTTGTTTCCTTTTACTTTACTAAAAATTTCAAATCCTTGTTTAATTAATTCCCCTATTGCATTAATATTATCAACCGTAAAAAATTTCTTTTGACCGGTTTTTGGATCAATTGCTTCAACCGTTTGTTTTGGTAAAGTTGGATTATTGGTTTGGTTTACGTAATCTAAAAAAGAAAAATCAAATTTTCCTCCCATTGGACTACCTAATGCCGTTAATGTACCGTTTAATGGTGTATATTGTCTGCCGTATTGTTGCCTGGTTTGTGTATTAAAACCGGTTAATGCTCTTATTTCCATTTTTTAAAATTTAAAAGTTATGTTATTATTTGCTAAAATTTTATTTAGTTTTTCAATTTCGCTTGTTGTTAATTCTTCGTTGATCCACCCACTTAAATCCAGGTATCTATAATTAATTGGTGAAATGGCATATAAATGTGTGCCATATTGTTTTATTAATTCAGATATATCTAAATCATTTTTCATTTTTGAAAATACATTGTAGATAATATCTTCTTTTGTGCCTGGTATTGCCATAGCACTTTTTAATATTTCCGCATCACTTTTATATTGAAACAAAGGATAGGTTAATTTTAAACCATTATCTTCATAAATTTTTTGTTCTTTTTCAATATTTTCAACCAATTCTTTTTCATCTGAATAATCACCAAAAACATTTTTCACGCTATCACCTACTTTATTAAATAATTTGTATATAGCAAAAATACCGACACCAATAGCACCAATGGTAATAAAATTCATTTGTTCATCCGTTAATTCAAATTTTTTCTTTTTACTCATTTTTTTAAATACTTGTAAGTATATGGTTTTTCACTATTAAATTTATTCCATACGGCATCTATTATAATACCATCATCCGTTTGTACATAAACATGACTTGGTGTTTTTTCATCCGTATAACTAGTATAAGCAAATTTATATGGAATACCTAAACACTCCAGGATTGATGCCGTAAACATTGAATAACTTTTGCAGTCACCCCTTTTTTCTTTTATTAATCTATTAGGCAATTTTATATCCTGGAAATAAACGGAATCCTCTAAATATGTAATATTATCTTTTAGAAAATTCCATATATTTTTACAAGTTTCCTTTTTATCCTTACCCTTAAATAACGATGCACGTTTTTTTGATTGACCTATTGCATAGGGCATATATCCATGAATTGCGTTTATTATATCACTATTTTTTCCACGCTTTTTAACGGTTATGGTTTGACCTGGTTGTATGTGTTTACCTAATCTCATCCGGTTGCCGGTACTTTAAATAAATCAACCCACTTTTTTAAATAGGTTTGTAAATCTCTTATTGTGCTTGATGCCTCAACGCTTGTTTCATCTTTTATTTTAATTGGCATTTCAATTAATCCTAAAACCTTAAAACCAATAGTTGCATTTGTTTTTAATGTTATAGTTGATGTTTGAAGATTAAAACTTGCTAAACTTTCTGCAAGATCAGAATCACTTAAAATCGCCGTAACTGGCAATGTGTTTCTTGAATTTGCATTAACAACTTGTTGAGCCGTTGTTCTATATGATGCTAAAAATTTATCACCAACAAAAACCTCACCACTTATATTTTTAACATCGATGTCTTTGCTTGAATTATTAGTAACTTCTAATTGAAATTTAACTACTATTTTACCACCTTGCATTGATAATTGAAAGTTCCTAGTCGATGCACTTACCGAATCCATTAAACTAGAGAATCTTCGATATTCAATTCCAACTAATGCTAGACCTAATCCTATTAAGACCTTTTTATTCATTAAACGCAAAAATACGCAAAGTTAGTGACTATCTAAAATCAATCTAAATAAGAAAGGCAAAATTATTGAGTTATAAAATTATAAAATTATAACTTTGCACAAAAAACAATGATATATATGGAGTTACACAAAAATCAAAAAAGACACAAAGGCAAATATTCAATAGGTATTGATAAAAAAACATACGATAAAATCAAAGAATTATCATACCAAAATAAGATAAGCCAAAAAGAAATTATTAAAAGATCAATAGATGTTTATAGCAAGATTAACATCTTCGATAACTTAATTTAAGTCAATTATTCCTTGTGAATATTTGCGTTTTGTAAGATCATTTTCATTAATTTTTGGCAATCTTTTTTGCAATCTTTTAGAGTTTATTACTGAAATAATACCTTTTTTCCTGGAATCATGTACGGCTCTAATTGGTATATCTAACTTTTTAAACTTACCCTCCTTTACATATTGATAAGTCATGTGTGAATAAGTCATTTTTGCTTTGAAATTATCCAGGTATTCAATTTTACAAGGAAAACCGGCTTTTTCAAATTGGTCTGCAATGTCAAAAGCAATCCATTCATTTTTTAAATATATACCATCCACCCAATACGCAATAAAATCATTTACATGGTCTGAACTTACCTTATTCATAACACTTGCAACTTCCTGGATAACGGCATTGAAAATAAAACGATTCTTTGCATCTTCTTTTTTCTCCTCAATAATCTCATTATTGTTAAAAATTAATATCTCCTTTTGCTTTGCCAACATACCAACGCAAACTAACCTTTCGGTTTTTGTAAGGTAGTTTTCAATCCAGTCTTTTGTATCTTTTGTTATTAATGTAAGATTATACAATGCTTGTAAATATGCACTATTTAAATCAACACAAACGGCATTTTCATAATCTTTAGTTTCTGCTTTGCCATAGTCAAAATAAGTATTGTTTTTTTCTTTTATCGAATCCTTTAAATCACTTAAAACAACATCTATTTCATCACGTTTTAAATCTTTTAAAATCTTTACATAGCCAATAAAAGTTTTTTTAGTTTGCAACTTTGTTAAAAACTTGTATTTGGTATTACTATTAACTTCGTAAATATAACTTGAATACTTACCCAAACCCACCTCTAACGGTGTACCTAACTCAATAAACGAATCTAATAATTCCGGAAATTTTCTATTTAATTTACATTTTACTACTTTCTGCCTTTTAGCCATTTTTTCTGTTCTTTGTTTAGTGTTTTGGAATCATTGTATCGTTTTGATTTTTTGTTCGTATTAACATCACCATCTATCTCATCCATTTCATCCGGTGTTTGCTCAAATGTTATTTTATTATTTTTATAATCAACATTTAATGTTGCATAGGTTTTATACCAGTTTTTACCTTGCTCAATAGAATCTTCTTTGACCTGGTCTGAATATTCATTCATGGTTGCCAACATTTCTTTTTTAGAAACTTCTTCATCACCTACAAAAAAATCCATTCCCTCTGCCTCCGCTTGGTTTAATCGCATATCAACGGTAGTTTCAACGGTTATTGGTAATGCAGAATCAATCATAAACTTATCTCTATAAGAATCAACCAAAAACATCTCCGGAATGCTTTTAGTGTATAGCTTTTTACCGGCATTAGAAAAATCTTTTACTTCTTTTGGTGTGTAGTTTTTTATTTGATCTCTAAAAAAATTAGTGTTTTCATTTCCAGTTTTATCAAAATAACCCTCCGGTTTTTTATCTTTTGGTATTCCACGTTTCCAATAGTTTTTAATATCCTGGACTTCTTCATAACTTACAAAATGACCTTTTGCGTTACGATAACGTTTTCTAGCGTTTTTTTGTCTTATGGTTAATTTTGTATTTTTCTTTTTTTTAGTCATTGGTTATGATTTGATGTTAAAAAAAGGGTAGCCATGCAACTACCCTTCGTAACACTATGAACAAAAAAAACTACCTCTAGAACGGCAATTTTTCCTCTTCAAATTTAGCTAAAATTTCGCTTATTAAGAACTCATTTTGTTTTGAGTAATCATAATTTACATTACCATTTACTTCAACTGGCATAGCAACTGGACATTCACCCATATTTTCATATGTATAAAAACGTTTGATCCAATCACCATTTTGTAAAATTACCATTCCAGTTTTACTCTTTCCATCATCTTCTTTGAATGTTGGAAATAACTCTAGTGTTCTAGTTGTATCAACATTTTTGAACATACGGCTAAAACTTTTAAAATAACCACTATTAATAGCAAATTGTAAATGATACGTTTCATTTTCTGCATCATTAACGCTAATTAATAAATCCTTTTGATCCTGGTATCCATCAACAACTTTTATGTCGCTAATTCTACCCTCTAAAGATTTGTGTGTTTCATAAAGTTTACCATTTTTTTCAATAGTTGTACTACTTTTTTCGGTCGCCGGTGTTATCATCTTTCCTTGAAAGAGATAAACGGCATTTTTCGTTGTTGTTTGTTTATTTAATCCCATTTTTAAATGTTTATAGGTATTTTAATTTTCAAGCGTTTTAACGTACGCCTGGACACGTTTGTGAGCATAATTGTAGGTATTTAATGCCTTTCTATATTGAATTGTAAAAGGTCTTAAATACTCGTTAGGATTGCCCAACTCCCAATAAGTTACCGGAAACAAATATTTACCAAATTCCCAACCTTTCTGCAATTCAAAAGGTGATAACCAAAGTGTTAATCCTTTTGCTTTGAACCAAAGTTTTTTTTCAATTGCCTCATTAATTAAATCCTGGTAATCTTCTCTAGCTTGTTCAATTGTTATTTTATTTCCTTTACTCATCTATTAAATAATTTTTTTTGTTTTTCCTTAAACCATAAATCAATCTCTTGTTTACTTTTTCCTTTTGATTTCATATATTGAACATAAAATTCTATAAAACAATAATTGATTATAAAATCACTATATTTTTTTTTAGTACTCATAATCATCATTATTTAAGTCTTTATTAAAATAATCATGTATTTCTTTACTAGTGCATCCTCTATTTATCAACATAGCTACTTGAAATTCAAATAATGCTCTAAAACCTTTTTCTAGTATTTTTTTATCTTTTTCGTTCATAAATTATAAATTTTTTTAATCTTATCACATTCAACCTGGCTTTCATTCATTAAGTCGTAGAAGAATTTACGGTCATTGTATGTCATTTCTTCTTCGAACATATAAATCATATAAGCATCGTTACAAATTCCTTTGTGATACTTATACTGGTTATCTTCTCTATAATCTCTATTTTCCATTTTATTTTTCTTTTATTAAACGCAATATATCATTTTCGTATAATTCTATTTTGTAAATGTCGCTAGTCATTGATCTATTATACCAAAGTATAGATGCACCATAGTCATCAAATTCAACAATATCAACATCCTTTGTATCTGAATAGCTTAAAATTTTATACTTCATTATTTATCCTTTTTAATAGTTAAACCGGCTAATTGGCTCATAACATCCATATCACCAAAATAAGGTAAATTATTAATATCTCTATGATCTTCGATAACATCCAGGATTTCTTCTAATTCTTCAACTTCTTCAGTTAATATATTGATATAAGATTCTGCATTGTAATTAAATTTCTTATACTCTTCTTTTTTACTTTCTAAATCTTCAATTTTTTTCTTTAGATCATCAATTGTTTGCTCAACTACAATTCTAATAGTTACAAGTTGTGTGCTTTTAAATAATGTGTTCATTGTGTGTGTTTTTTTAAATCGTTGGTACGAATATATGTGCCTTACACCTAAAATTAAGAGGTTTGCAAGGATTATTTTGTTCATGTGTAGTAAAATGTAGGTATTTGTAATGATTCTAAATAGGATATGTCCTGGATATTGTGTATATGTCTTAATAAGATCAGTAGGTGGGCTTGTTTAGAATCGTTCTTAATAAGGAGGAGGAGGAGGAGGAGGACAAGGCG
>Ga0233399_1000747_pt1 | contig 11819 bp, 13 predicted proteins | sample 43DmetaG_FD_182698 | JGI IMG/M metagenome (GOLD analysis project Ga0233399, IMG submission 182698) | Seawater microbial communities from Monterey Bay, California, United States - 43D | ecosystem: Environmental > Aquatic > Marine > Coastal | place: USA: California | collected 2016-11-08 | reverse complement strand
CCAACCCCAACCCCAACCCCTATTTTATAAATACACTACAAAAATAAGAATAAAAAGAGCAAATATATTATAAATAAATAATTTAAATATTTATTATATTAATATAATAAAAATATAACATGTCATTTTCATTGGATAAATTAGGAAATTAATTTATATAATAAGAACCATAAAATATAGTAGATAAGACAATATTTGACTAAGTTAAATTAATAGGAATTTATATAGGTGCAGATTGGGCTTTGCCATGTTAAAGATTCTTGCCTACATTGATTGAATTTTACAATTATTGTAATTAAGATTAAAAGTAAATAGAAATAGTATATGTCTCTATGGATAATTTACAGTCTGTATAAATATTTTGAATTTAAGGTATTTGAAGAATAAATAAAATAAATGCCATTTCCTGCTTTAAGTTGGGAAAATATTTAAAGATATAAAATCTATTAACTTTTAAAAGAAAAAATTGCTGGAATACCTGCTTTGTTAATTTTTGATAAAGATGGAAATATAATAGCACTAAATGGTCGAGGATAAATTGAAAATGATAAAGATTGTATAAACTAATGGATAAATTAATTATAATGAGTTTTAAATTTATTAATTTTCAAATATTATACTTTTAAATATATATTATAAAAAAATTTAAAATAGATATAAATATATTATTTTAATGAAACCAGAGAGAAATAAAAAGCGATAAATTAATCTTGAAGATCAATTACGAGAACGTATCTATGATAAAGGGTACAATATATTTAAAAAGTTTTAATTAAACTACAATGCCATCTGTGCGCAGACCAGAAACGTCGTCTTCAACGAATCGACCGTTATTGGCCAAATTGTAAGTTAAAACATTCAATTAACCTTAAGTTTATTCAAAATAAGCCACTATTTTGAAATATCAAAAAAATTAATCTTAACATGTTAGAGGCTCATCAAATAAATAAAATCAAGAAAAAATCACAGAAAGAGATACTGAATAGTTTAGTCCAAGAAGAGAATCAAATGCTAATCCAAGGAAAGATACTTTTACCAGCAATAAAAAAGAGACTAGCCCTAGAAAAATTAGTAAATAACCAGGAGTTAGTTAATAAAATTTTTACAAACCTGGATCAACATAATAAGCTTTTTATAAATTTGATTTATAGTAAATGGATTAAAATGTTAAATTGAATACAAATCAACAGTATAGAAAGTTTTTTTAAAAATATTTTAGAATTGGTAATACTATGAACACTGGATTTAAGGAAAAAGATATGAATAGAACCAAATATATAGTTGATAAAGTTAGTGGAAAATTTGATATTGACTCAAGATACTGTAATTCAAGTTAATTTGAAAGTTTTAAGCCTTTAGAAGTAAATAAATATATTATAAGATACATAAAAAAGTAGAATTAAGAAAAAGAGCTGAAACTGATGTAGACTAGTATATTGAATTATGCAGATAAAATATTACAAATGTAGATAATTTTGTTTATTTGGCAAGATATAATCCTGATGATCCTTATGATCTTAAAATTGTAGAATATGGCAAAATTAAACAAGATAATTTAAAAGAATATTATACATTAAGGTTTAAAATAAATTTAATCATAGTAAAAAAGGATTTTGTTAATTTTCATCAGGAAAGCCAACTAATTTTATGCCTATGGAATAATGGATTAAAGAAAGAGATAATTATGATGATATAAAAAGACTTACTTTTTTTACTAAATTTAGAAAATGGAAAACATTAAAAATGTGGAGAAAAAATGTTACAAGACATAAAACAACAGTCTGTAAAAAATTATTAGAAGAAAAACTATTTTTATTACATTCAGTTTTGGTATTTTAAATATATTTAAGGGAAAAACACTCTTAGCTCAAAGACAATATACATGTGATATGGAAAAATTAAGATTTTTTGATATGTCATAATCATATACAGATATGGGAGATCTTCCAACTTTAGAAAATTTTAAGGAATTCCAAGAAATTAAAAGAAAATAGATTTCAACCAAAATTACAAATTATAGTAAAACTTCAAGAGAAAATATTAGATAAGGAATTAATATATGTTTGGATAATTTAAAAAAAAGCAATTATAAATCATAACTTGAAAATGATATGAAAAAAGAAGGACAAAATGTTTTTAAATTAAAATAATCAGCATACGAGAATTTAGGATGTAATTTTTATTTAATATAACAGTCCCTGACAATATGACATATGAGTAAAGATCAGAATTAAGAAAAGAATGTAGTAGATTTTTGCGATTTTCCTATTTGATTGATTTTATAGGACTTGAGTCATTAAGAACTATATATAAAGAATCTGTTCAAGAATTATTATTTGAATTGAACGATTTAGTGTAATATACTGATCCTGTTATATTTAAAGAGAGAAATCAAAGACCTCTAGGTGTAAAATAAAAAGAACCAATGTATTATTATTTATAATAGGTTTTATCTTTAAGTTGAATTTAATTTTGATGAAATTGATACTAAATATTATCAATATGAAGATTTACCAGAATTTGTTTCTCCTCCAATAGGAAAACATACTTTTAAAGACTTTAATATTTTGTATCATATGAAAATATCACAAATTAGCAATGAAATAGATGCTGAAGAATAATAAGAATGTGATGTAAATTAATTTTTCATAAATAGGAAATAGATGAAAATTTAGTTTATTAAAGAGTGGTAATACCTAATTTGTATCAAATTTGGTTGAAATTAAAACCATCTTAAGAAGTTTTTTTCCATGATTTGATTATGCTAATTTCAGATGGTTTAAATTGCTTATAATCATTTGAAAGATGGAGTAGACATGATGAAATGACACCATATGTAAGTGTATTGGAAGAATGGGACGATTTGGTAGGTGATGACTGGGAAGCCCCAATCAGTAATTTCTTGAATCCTTAAGATTGGTTAGACTAATAGCCTTTAGAAGAATATAGTTTATAAATAAAAAAGATATTAGATATAGCTTTTGGTTCAACATTGGATTATCTTAGAGACTTTAATCAATATTTAACAGTAAATATTTATATAAATAGATATATTGGGAAACTAATCAAATTGATATATAAAAATTTTTATCTCCTGATTTGTAATCTCCGATTGAAAGCTTTTAGTATTCTTTATAATTATTACAATTTTAAACTGAATTTCTTGAATAAGAGATACCTTGTTAAGCAGATATAGGCCTTTTAAGAATTGACAATTATAATTTAAAATAAAAATTAGTTCCCAGTCCAATTTATTTAATTGATGAATTAAAATTAGTATTACCTAATTTGTTGAGAACAAGGACTATTGACATTAAAGAGTGGCTAAATAAATAAACTGCATAGCTTAAATCTAATAATACATCTATTGATGAATTTGTAAGACAATAATAAGCGTTAAAATACACTGAAAAAAACTTTATCAAAATTAAAGATAAACTAAGCATTATATAAGCTTAATATATAAGCTTAAAAGGAAATAAATTTGACATTAAAAAAGAAGATGATCAAAGCTTCTTAGATGTCATATAAACTAGTGTAATTATATATTTATTTTAGAATGCTTTAGGAGTAATGATGTAAAATGTTACAGAAAGTTCAGAAAAGGCATTGGAAGGAATTGCCAATAAGATTTCAAAAAATTTAATTCCAGCTTTAAATAAAGCTACTTTTGAAATCAATACATAAGTCTAAGATGCTAAATTTTTAACATTATAAAGTAAATATTTTATTATATTTTAGCTATGTAGAAATAAGCTATAAAAGAGCTTAAATAATTAGATGATGACATTAAAGAATTAGAAGAGAATAGCAAAAAGTATTAATTTAATTAAAAGATACAATTATTATTAATAAACATTAAATATTGAAATAACTCGATTTGATGATTTAGAAAATTTAAGATAAGATATTAATATGAGAAAAGCTATTTGGAATTCTCTTGAAGAATGGTAAGTTTTATCACTTCAATGGATAGATACTCCATTTTCATAAATAGATGCTGAATCTATCAAAGCTAAATGTGATTTTTATACAAAAGTAATATTAAATTTTAAAAAAATAATTATATTAGACAATAAATAAATGCATTAAATTTATGCCACCTAATCCAGTATTGGATAAATTAAAATCATTAGTATTTGAATTTAAAGATACTATTCCTGTAGTTGTAGCATTAAGAAATAAAGCATTGACAAATACTCATTGGATATAAATTAAAGAAGAAATAATTGGCGAAGATTTTGACATTGAAGCCGAAGAATTTACATTATAATCCTTAATAGACTTAGATGCTTAATAGCATTAATTATAAATATAGGAAGTTAGTACATAAGCAACCTAAGAATCAATATTAGAGGGTTAGTATAATTAAATAAATGAATTTTGGTTATAATAATAATTTGTATGTGAGCCCTATAAACAAGAAGTGGCAGTATATAATAATAATATAAGGCAATGAAAGACGTTTATCTTATTCATGAAGTAGAAGATTTATTTGCTATGTTAGATGAAAATCTAGCAAATTTAAATAATATTTTGGGGTCCAGATATTTAAAAAATGCAAGATCAAGAGTTTCTAAACTTTAAGAAGATATTATGTATGCTTAGGACTCAATAAATGATATATTAACATGTTAAAAAAATTGGACTTATCTTGAAAATATATTCAGAGATCCTGATATGAAAAAAAAACTAGGGCCAGAATCAAGTTCATTTGAAAAAGTTGATAACTAATTCAGAGCATTCTTAAAAAAATGCACAACTTAGAAAATTAATAAAGTTATAAATAATACACCAGGGGTGGGAGAAGCTTTTAAAAAACACAAAGAAACTTTGGCTAATATCCAAAAAGCATTAGAAAATTTCTTAGAAGAAAAGAGAAATAATTTTCCCAGATTTTATTTTTTATCAAATGATGAATTGCTTGAAATACTAGCTAAAGCTAATAGTGATATGCAATCTACAAATAAACATATAAAAAAATGTTTTGACAACATTAATAGATTGGATTTTGGACCTGATTAAAAATCAACTACTATTGAAGGCATGATTAGTGGTGAAGGAGAAAAAATTGGATATACAAAAGGAATATAAACAAAAGGATAAGATGTTGATAATTGGTTGAATTCTGTATAAGAAAGTATGATAGATACCTTGACTAAACGAATGAAATAAGGAAAATCTGATTACGAGTTAAAAGAGAGAAGATAATGGGTTTTAGATCATCCTGGATAAATTGTAGCAACTATAGCATAAATATATTGGTCATCTTAGACAGAAGCATATTTATCAAATTTAAATGAAAATCCACATTCTATGATGGATTGGTAAAATGTGAATTATTTCTAATTAGAATAATTAACAGAGCATGTTAGATCAGGATTAAGTTCTATATAGCATAAAATAATAGTGGCATTGATAACATTAGATGTTCATGCCAGAGATATTATTGATACTTTAGTATAAGAAAATGTATAAACAAGTCAAGATTTTAATTGGTTATAATAATTAAGATATTATTGGGATGATTCTATAGAAAATATTGTTGTAAAGTAAGTGAATGCTGTTATGAGATATGGATATGAGTATATGGGAGCTACTAGTAGATTGGTTATAACTACATTAACAGATAGATGTTGGATGACTATAACTGGAGCATTAAATATAAAATTAGGCGCTGCACCTGCGGGACCTGCAGGAACTGGAAAAACAGAATCTACAAAAGATCTTGCTAAATCATTAGGGATGTTATGTGTTGTGTATAACTGTTCAGATTAAATAGAATATAAAATGATGGCTAGATTATTTACAGGATTAGCTTAATAAGGGGCTTGGACATGTTTAGATGAGTTTAATCGTATTGATATCGAAGTCTTGTCTGTTGTCGCTTAATAATTATTATAAATAAGATAAGCTTTATTGAGAAATGATAAAAGATTCCATTTTATGGATTAAGAAATCAATTTAAAAGAAAATGTTGGGGTATTCATCACTATGAACCCAGGATATGCAGGTAGAACCGAATTACCAGATAATTTAAAAGTATTATTTAGACCTGTATCTATGATGATACCAGACTATGGATTAATTGCATAAATTATGTTATTTGCAGAAGGATTTGAGACTGCTAAGCCTTTAAGTAAAAAAATGGTTTAACTTTATAAATTATCATCAGAATAGCTATCATAATAAAAACATTATGATTTTGGTATGAGAGCAATAAAATCCGTTTTAGTTATGGCTGGATCTATAAAAAAGAATTTCCCAGATATGAAAGAAGACATCATATTAATTAGGGCAATGAGAGATTCAAATATACCTAAATTTTTAAGAGATGATTTACCACTTTTTGACGCTTTAGTTTAAGATTTATTTCCAGGAGTAGTTATTGCAGATAATATGGATTAATTATTAATGGATTAATTAGATGGATCTATAAAAGCTTTAGATTTTCATAAAGTGGATAATTAAGTTGTCAAAATAATATAGTTGTTTGAAACAATGTAAGTTAGATTTGGTGTCATGTTAGTTGGTGCCACAAATAGTGGAAAAACTATAGTTTTTGAGATATTAAAACATGCTATGACAGCAATTAGAAAATCTGGATCAAAAGATGAGAAATTCTAAGTAATACAAACACATATTATAAATCCAAAAGCTATATCAATGGGTGAACTTTATGGAGAAGTGAATCTATTCACTTAAGAGTGGTAAGATGGATTAGCATCATAAATAATGAGAGAATTAGCAATGAGTGAGACACCAGATTTGAAATGGGTTGTATTTGATGGTCCAGTTGATGCATTATGGATAGAAAATATGAATACTGTATTAGATGACAATATGATGTTATGTTTAGCAAATGGACAAAGAATAAAGTTGAAAAATGAAATGAGAATGTTATTTGAAGTATAAGATTTAGCTGTTGCAAGTCCAGCTACTGTTAGTAGATGTGGTATGGTGTATCTAACACCAGATGAACTAGGCTGGTAACCTTATGTTAACAAATGGATAAAATAATAATTTAATGCTGAGGCATAAATATATATGAGTGAATTTTTTTCTAATACAATTGAAAATTTCTTAGAAAATATTAGAAGTAAATGTGTTGAACCAATATAAACTTCTAATTGCTAATTAATCACTTCTATGTGCAATCTATTAGAATGCTTGCTAAAACCATCTTATGGATTCAAATAAGACTAATCTCCTGATAAAGTTAAAAAATATCATTCACTTTGCTTTGTTTTTTGCTTAATTTGGGCCATGGGTACTACTTTTTATGAAAAACATTAAGAATATTTTGATCAACTTATCAGAAAAGTAATTTTTGTTTTAAATAGAATTTCACTAATGTTAATCTTCCTCATAGTGATTCAGTTTATGGGTTCTTTATTGATCCTATTGAAATACAATTTTTACCTTGGATGGATAAAGCCCCAGATTTTATGTACTTTAAAATATTAATTCATTATTTTTAATATATTTCTAATATATTTCTAAAACTTTATAAAAAATTTCTAAAAAATTTCTAAAAAATTATTTAATAATTATAAATAGTTATGATAAAGAAATATAATTTTTTAATATGATGGTCCCAACGATAGACACAATAAGATATTCTTATATAACAGAAATTTTATTAGACAGTTAAAAAATGGTTTACGTAACTGGTCCTAGTGGAACAGGAAAATCAGTTATGATATAAACTCTATTAAGAGATATTAAAGATTCAAGAAAAGTTGATCCAATAAATATAATTTTTTCAGCATAAACTAATTCATTAGTATCTTAATTATCTATAGAAACTAAATTATAAAAAAATAAACAATTTAGTTACGGTGCTAGACCAGGAAGAAAAGTAAAATTAATATATTTAAAAGGTTGCAATATTTATAGATGATATTAATATGCCAAGCGTTGAAGAATATGGAGCATAACCTCCTATAGAAATGTTAAGACTTTTAATTGATAAAGGTGGAGTCTATGATAGAAAAGAAAGATTCTGGAAATAAATAGAGAATACTATGATTTTAGCTTGTTCAGCTCCACCTGGTGGTGGTAGAAATCAATTAACATAAAGATTTACAAGACATTTTAATATTTTATGTTTACCCTAACCCAATTAAAAAACTTTGTTTAAAATTTTTGAATCAATAATGAGTGGGTTTTTAGGAAATGGATTCCCTGAAAATGTAAAGAAACTATCAGAAAATGTGACAAATTGCAGTATTGAAGTCTATCATAGAATTTTAAAAGAAAAATTGCCAATTCCTAGTAAATTCCATTATACATTTAATTTGAGAGATGTTAGCAAAGTATTTTAAGGAATATTAATGGTGAAACCATAGGCTATAAAAGATCCTGATTAATTAATAAGACTATGGGTACATGAATGTAGTCGTGTGTTCCATGATAGATTGATAAATGATATAGATAGAGATTGGTATCAAAATTTAATAGTTGAATTATTGGGAAGAGGCTTTAATAGTAGAACTGAAAAAGATTAGATATTTGGTAGTAACACAATAAAATTTGGTGATCTTTTAAGATTAGATTTTGGTAGAGAATATGAAGAAATTAAGGATACAAATAAATTGATTAAAGTATTAGATGAAAAATAGGAAGACTATTTAGAAGGAAAAGGTTAATCTAAATTGATATTTTTTGATGAAGCCATTGAGCATGTTTTAAGAGTGGCTAGAGTATTGAGATAACCAAGAGGAAGTGCAATGCTAATAGGAGTCGGTGGTAGTGGTAAATAAAGTTTAACAAAATTATCAAGTTTTATGCTTGAAAGCTAAAATAAATCAATTGAAATAACAAAAGGATATAATATATCAAGTTTCCGTGATTTCATAAAATAATTGAAATAATTAACTGGAGTAGAAGGATAAGAATGCACATTTTTATTTACAGACACATAAATACTTTTAGAATAATTCTTAGAAGACATAAACAGTTTATTGAACTCTGGAGAAGTGCCAAATATCTGGGAACCAGATGAGAAAAAGAAGATAATTGAAGATGTAAGACCATATGTTTTGAAGATGGGTAGAGTTGGTATATATAAAATTAAATTTTTTAGATGAACCTGATGTCATATATTAAACATTTGTTGAAAGAGTACGTAATAATCTTCATATAGTATTATGTATGTCCCCAGTAGGCGATTAACTTCGTATAAGATGTCGTAAATTCCCATCTTTAGTTGATTGTTGTACTTTAAATTGGTTTAGTGCATGGCCTGAAAATGCTTTAATTTCCGTTTCATCTTAACTTCTTAAAGAATTTGAATTCCCAAGTGATTTATATAAAAATGGATTGTCTGAAATGTGTAAAGAAATTCATCTTTATAGTACATTGTAAGCTGAAGTATTTGATTAGTAGCTTAAAAGAAAAGTATATAATACACCTAAAAGTTATTTAGATTTCATTAAGTTATATTAATAATAATATTACCTAAAAAAATAAGAACTGTAAAATTTTTATATTAAAAGAGAAGAATCTTTAAGCAGATTGTCAAATGGTCTCACAAAATTAGAATAAGCTAATATTTAGGTTGCTTAACTTAAAATCGACTTAACTGAATTATAACCTTAATTAGAAATACAAAGTGAATTAGTTAAAGCTGCTTTAATTCAAGTTGATGCTGATAGTAGAATTGCAAGAGAAAAAGAAATTGTGGTTTAAGCTGATGCTGATATTGTAAATAAATAAGCTAGCGTATTTTTTATGATATATATAGGAAATTAAAGCTATATCAGACGAGGCTAAAATTGAATTAGGTATAGTAAAACCTGAACTTGATGCAGCATTGGAAGCTGTTAAGCATATGGACAAAACAGTAAAATATTAAATAATAAAATATAAATTAAATAGGGACTTATATAACTAAGAACAATGAACGCTCCTCCATAAATAATAGAAATGGTAATGGAAGGTGTCTGTATTCTTCTTTAAAAGAAATATTCATGGAAAGTAGCCTAAGGTTTATTAATGGATATAAACTATTTTACGGATACAATGATTCTTGGTTTCAAATTAGATTAAATTCCAAATAAAGTGATGAAATAATTAAAGAAATTCTTATAAGCAAAGTAAATATTATGTTAATAATAGTTAAGAAGATTTCAAAGTAAAAGTAGTAAATGAAAGAGTACCATCAGCCAAAGATTTATGTGGATGGGTTTTAGCTATGAATATTTATGCTGATGTTAGTTAAAAAGTTGGACCAAAATAAGAAATGGTACGATAATTAGAAGAAAAACTATCAGTTGCAAATGCTTAACTTAAAGAAAAAATGGATGATCTTAATGAAGGTATATATTATGCTAAATAAAGTTAAATCAAATGTGGCTAAATTAAAAAAAGAGTCAGATGAAACTGTAAAAAAAAAATAAGATTTAGAAGCATTAGCTGAATTAACAAAAGCAAGATTAATCAGAGCAGAAAAATTAACAAGTTTACTTGTTGAAGAGGGCAAAAGATGGGTTGAAACCGTTGCTGATTTATAAATATAAATTAAAAATTCAATCGGGGATGTATTCATATCAACAGCTTGTATTTCATATATGGGTCCATTTACAGGAATTTTTAGATCATAAATAACAAATTATTGGTTAGATTTAATGAATTAAAAAGCGATACCAATTAGTGATAATTTTTCGGTTATAAAGTAAATATATAAATAAAATAAGGACATTAGGAAATCCAATTTTATTAAGAGATTGGATGATGTGTGGTTTACCAAATGATACAGTAAGTTAAGATAATTCTATATATTGTATGAAAGGAATAAGATGGCCATTAATGATAGATCCTTAGTTTTAAGCAAATAAATGGATAAAAAATACAGAAAAAGTTAATTTATTAAGAATAATGACATTTAAAGATTCAAAATTCTCTATTGATATGAAAGCTTGTCTAACATAAGGAATTCCAGTTTTGATTTAAGTATTGATAATATTTTATTAAGGATGTTGAAGAAATTTTAGACCCTATGATAGATTCAATATTAAATAAATAAATCAGTTTAGTAGATGGTAGAACTTTGATAAGATTTGGCGATGGAGATATAGAGTATGATTCAAACTTTAAATTATATATGACTACAAAAATACCTAATCCAAATTATTTACCAGAAGTGTTTATAAAAGTAAAATAATATTAATTTAGGTTAATATTATAAATTTTACTGTAACATTTGAAGGATTAGAAGATTAATTGTTAGCAGATGTAGTAAAAAATGAAGAGCCTATTATAGAATAATAAAGAGATGATAATATTATAAATTTGGCCGGATATAAGAAAAAAATAACTGAATGTGAAAAATTGATATTATAAATGTTAAATGATAGTAAGCCAGAAACATTACTTGATGATGTTGATTTAATATCTACATTAGAGAGTAGTAAAATAACATCAGAGGAAATAAAGATAAAAATAGAAGAATCGACTAAATTAGAAGAAAAAATAGAATTAACTAGAAATGGATATAAGGATGTTAGTATTAGAGGATCCATATTATTTTTTGTAATAAAAGATTTATCAATAATAGACCCTATGTATCAATATAGTCTTTAATACATTAAAAGATTATTTAATTAAGCTATGTTCAATTCAGAGAATTCAGATGTATTAGCTTAAAGACTATTAAATCTTATAGATTAAATTACAAAAGTTGTGTTTATTAACGTTTGTAGAGGACTATTTGAAGCTCATAAATTAATATTTAGTTTCTTAATAGCTACAAGTATAGATAAATAAAAAAATATCATAAAAGATGATATATGGAGTGTATTTTTAAGAGGAGCTGG
>Ga0233399_1000739_pt1 | contig 11915 bp, 7 predicted proteins | sample 43DmetaG_FD_182698 | JGI IMG/M metagenome (GOLD analysis project Ga0233399, IMG submission 182698) | Seawater microbial communities from Monterey Bay, California, United States - 43D | ecosystem: Environmental > Aquatic > Marine > Coastal | place: USA: California | collected 2016-11-08 | reverse complement strand
TCTCCTAATATACTTATTGATAAGCTGCCTTTATCGGAAAAGGCTGCCTCTGGTGTCGTTAGTTCGAGAAACACAATCAAGAATATCCTATATGGAAATGACAATCGACTGATGGTTTTAGTAGGCCCTTGCTCGATTCATGACACTAAGGCTGCAATGGAGTATGCAGAGAAGCTCTTAAAGCTCAAAGAAGAGTTGTCTGAGCATTTATTTATTGTTATGAGAGTCTATTTTGAAAAACCTAGAACAACTGTTGGTTGGAAAGGGCTAATCAATGATCCTTACTTAGATGAAAGTTTTGATATTGATAAGGGTCTTGAGACTGCAAGAAAACTTTTGGTTGATCTAGGTGAAATTTCTATGCCAGTGGGTGTCGAGTATTTGGATGTATTAACCCCCCAGTACTTGTCAGACCTAATTTCTTGGGGTGCTATTGGTGCGAGAACAACTGAAAGTCAATCTCACAGAGAGCTTGCTTCAGCGTTATCTTGCCCGGTGGGATTTAAGAATGGTACAGGCGGTTCTCTTGAAATTGCCATTGATGCTATTCAATCAGCAAACAGTCCTCACCATCTATTATCGGTCAACAAGGATGGCGGAATAAGTCACTTTACTTCTCTAGGTAATGACACTGCCCACATTATCCTTAGGGGTGGCAAGGATGGCCCAAATTACTCTAAAGAGCATGTAGATGCAACCTGTGAAAAATTAAAAGCTAAAGGTCTCGTATCAAAAGTGATGGTTGACTTCTCTCATGCAAATTCTGAAAAGCAATTTAAAAACCAATTAAAGGTTGGTAAGAACATTGCTAGTCAGATAGAAAGTGGCTCTGACTCTGTCTTTGGCGTTATGATTGAATCTCATTTAAATGAGGGAAATCAAAAGGTTGGCCCTCTATCCTCTCTGCACTATGGTGTTAGCATAACGGATAGTTGTATTGGTTGGGATGACACAGAACAGCTTTTGAGGGTTCTTGCTGAATCCGTTAAAAAACGCAACTCTTAGAGTCCCCTCTTAATCCATTTTTTTCTTATAAAAATAGCCATTTTTTGGTGTGTTTTTTACTCATCTAGGGTACAATAAAATTTACTTATTTATTTAGGTTTATTCTATGTCTGACGATATCGATTCTAACGAAATTCTTGAGCAAAAATTCCCAATTATCACAATAGAAGATGAGATGCGTGATTCCTATTTGGAGTACGCGATGAGTGTTATTGTTGGAAGGGCGCTTCCCGATGTTCGTGATGGTCTAAAGCCAGTCCATAGAAGAGTTTTGTATGCCATGGATGTTCTTGGCAATGACTATAATAAATCTTACAAAAAATCTGCTCGAATTGTTGGTGATGTCATTGGTAAGTATCACCCTCATGGAGACACTGCAGTTTACGATACGATTGTGAGGATGGCGCAGCCATTTGCTATGAGAAATATATTGGTCGATGGCCAAGGTAATTTCGGTTCTGTTGATGGTGATCGCGCCGCCGCTATGAGATATACTGAAATTCGAATGACTAAGCTCTCGCATGAACTTCTGCGTGACCTTGATAAAGAGACAGTTGATTTTATTGATAACTATGACGGATCAGAAAGTGAGCCCTCAGTTCTGCCTACTCGAGTTCCTAATCTACTAATTAACGGATCTTCAGGTATTGCTGTTGGTATGGCAACCAATATTCCAACCCACAACCTTACTGAAGTTGCAGAGGCTTGTTTAAGAGTCATTGATAATGAAGACATTTCGGTAGATGAATTATTAGAAGTACTTCCTGGTCCGGATTTTCCAACGGCAGGAATAATTAATGGTGCAAGTGGAATCCGTGAAGCTTATGAGACTGGTAAAGGAAAAATATATCTTCGCTCAAGATCTCACGTCGAAGGTGAAGACAAGTTAAGTATTGTTGTTACTGAGCTTCCTTACCAAGTAAATAAGGCTAGACTCATTAGCAAAATTGCTGAACTCGTTAAAGATAAGAAGATTGATGGTATTACTGGTCTTCGTGACGAATCAGACAAAGACGGCATGAGGATGGTCATAGAACTTCGCCGTGGCGAGGTTCCTGAGGTAATGCTTAATAACCTTTATAAGCTCACCGAGATGCAAACAGTTTTTGGTATTAATATGGTTGCTATTGATCATGGAATGCCTAAACTTATGAATCTAAAATCTGTTTTAAATGCATTCATAGCTCACAGAAGAGAGGTTGTTACAAGGCGATCTATCTATGAACTAAATAAAGCAAAGGACCGTGCTCATCTCTTAGAGGGTTTGTCGGTTGCATTATTTAACATAGATGAGATTATTGAACTCATTAAAGCTGCTCCTAATCCGAGTGATGCTAAAGATGGTCTTGTCTCAAGAACTTGGCAAGGTAAAGTGATTAAAGAACTCATTGGTGACAGAGACATGGCTCAATTTAAGCCTCAGGGCTTGGATCCTTCTCTTGGTCTTCAAAAGAATGGTGATTATCAATTATCAGAGAAGCAAGCTCAAGCTATTCTAGATCTTAAACTTCACAGATTAACTGGACTTGAAAAAGACAAAATATTTAATGAATTTAATGAGTTGTTAGAGCAGATTAAGAGTTTGCTTGATATTTTGCAGACTCCTGATCTTTTGATGGATGTTATTCGAAATGAAATTATCGAAATTAGAGATAATTTTGGCTCAACAAGAATGACTGAGATATTAGAAAGCAAGATTGACTTAACTCTTGAAGATTTAATAGCTCAAGAAGATAGAGTCGTGACTTTATCGCATGGTGGATACGTTAAAGCTCAATCTTTGAGTGACTATCATGCCCAAAGAAGAGGTGGAAAGGGTAAAGCTGCTACCAAAATGAAGGATGAGGATTTTGTTGATCAATTATTCGTAGCTAACTCTCATGATACTGTGCTTTGTTTCTCTTCAACTGGAAAGGTGCATTGGCTCAAAGTCTATGAACTGCCAATGGCCTCTAGGATTTCAAGAGGAAAGCCAATTATTAATCTGTTACCACTTGATAAAGATGAATCAATTAATGCAATTCTTCCTGTCAAGGAGTTTACAGATGACCAGTTCGTGTTTATGGTAACTAGCTCTGGAACCTGTAAAAAAACCTCTCTCACAAACTTTTCAAGACCAAGAAAGGGTGGCATCATTGCTATTGATTTGAGGGATGATGATAAACTTGTTGGGGTAGAGATTACTGCGGGTGAGCATGATATTCTTTTGTTCTCTTCAGCTGGCAAGTCAATTCGGTTCAGAGAGTCTGATGTTCGATCTGTTGGCAGAACGGCAATCGGTGTAAGAGGTATTAGGCTAGCAGACAAGGATAAAGTTGTTTCTCTTATTGTTGCCGAGTCAGATGATCCAATTCTTACTGCTACCGAAAAAGGATATGGCAAGAGAACTCAGCTTGATGAATATCGCGCACAAGCCAGAGGAGGGTCTGGCGTCATTTCAATTAAGACGTCAGATAGGAATGGTCAAGTTGTAGGTGCTATTCAGGTCACTGATGAGGATGAAATGATGCTCATTTCAGACAAGGGAACTCTTGTAAGGGCTAGAGCCTCTGATGTTTCAATCATCGGAAGAAATACTCAAGGGGTCACTTTAATCAACATTGCTGATGATGAGGCCTTAGTTTCAGTTGCTAAAATTGCAGAAACTGAAGATGCAGATAGTGATCAGACTGATGATAGTCAAGTAGAGGAATAGAAAGAGATTCTCATTATTGCTTTAAAAGCCTTTTCCAAAAATCCTAGTGCTTATTGAATCTAATTCAATGCATAGATTACTAGTCATCAGAAAATTGATCATTCGCATGAATTTTTTTCAATAAAAAATAAATAAATTAATATTTCTCTTGCTATAATCTAAGTAGAGTATGAATTCTTTTCAATCTCTATTTTTAAATAATCCTTTAGGAGAAATGTATATGAATATTAAATTCACTTCAAAAGTATTGGGTGCAGTTGCTGCAGCATTTATGCTCAGTACCACGGCATCTCATGCTGATTGTGGAAAAATGCAAATTGCGGACATGAATTGGTCGTCAGCAACATTAATGGCTAATGTTGATGCAAAAATTCTAGAAGCTATGGGCTGTGAAATTGAGCTTGTAGTTGGTGCTACAACTACAACTTGGGCGTCAATGGACTCAACTGGTAAGCCTGATGTTGCTCCAGAATTGTGGGCTAATGCGATTGCTATTGTCCTCGATGCGGCTGTTGCAGATGGCAGAGTTGCTATTGGTAATGAAGCTCCAATGAGTGGCTTGGGAGAGGGATGGTTTATTGATCCAGTGACTATGGATGCCCATCCAGAACTCGCCTCATTAGAGGAAGTTATTAAGCGTCCTGACTTGTTTCCTGACAAAGAAGACCCTTCAAAGGGTGCCTTTATGGGTTGTCCAGCTGGTTGGGGTTGTCAATTAGCAAGTATCAACCTATTCAGAGCACATGATATGGCGGCGAAAGGTTGGAAACTTCTTGATCCTGGTTCTGCTGCTGGATTAGATGCAGATATCGTTAGAGCGGGAGAGCAGGGTGAGCCGTGGTTTGGTTACTACTGGGCACCAACAACTATTATTGGTAAGTACAACCTACAAAAGCTTGACATGGGTCCTTTTGGTGGCAGTGAAAACTGGGATGGTTGTATAGCGCTTCCTGAAGATGAGTGCGCTGACCCACAGGTGTCTGGATGGGTAGAGTCACGAGTCAACACTGTACTCAGTGAAGATTTCGTTAACAATTCAGATCCGATGGCCATGGAGTATTTCAAAAATAGAGTATATCCTGGACAAGTAATGGGACAAATGCTTGTATGGATGGATGATAACCAGGCTGGTGGTGCAGATGCAACAACTTATTTCCTCCAGACTTATCCTGAAGTTTGGAAGGGTTGGGTTGATGATGAGACTGCAGCTGCAGTAGAAGCTGCAATGTAATTTAAAAAAATATAAACTACATTATTGAATTGCCCGAAGGATACTTCGGGCAATTTTTTTAAGAATAAATCAATTTTAAAATTATTACAAGACTTATTCTTTTGCTGATAATTTTAAAATTGAAAGTGTTACACTATTTGTTTGTATAAGGAGAGAGACAGTGGCCATTAGATCAGCACCTCAGCAAAGTATATTAGACTGTTTACCAACAGCGGTTGAAATTGCTGATTTGAGAATTATTAATAAAGATCTTAACTTTATTCAGGCAAATATCAAAAGGGCCGATGATTTGTCAATAGAGGCTATGAATGCTACCGACTACAGTCAATTAGTTTCAATTACTGAAAAATTCTCTAAACTAACCAGCAGGGCAAGTGATAGAGCAGAAACTTTAAAGGAATTTACAAAAGATTCTAACCCACTTACTGAAGTTAATAGCTCTTCAGAATTGCTAGATAAAGTACAAATTTTATCTGAAACGCTTAATCAAAAAACTAATGAGTTAGGCTCTCAGTTTTATGAAATTTCTAGTTCAAAATATGATTCATTTAACAATTCATTAAATAGCTTAAGTCAGAGTGTTAATTCAATATCCTCTCATGAAGAGGTTACAGCGCTTTTTCCTAAACTGGAATCTCTTTTAACAGAAGTAGCTGAAAATGCGAACTATCTTAAAACTCATGAAAATGCAGATGAATTGTTAAAGAGCATCAATGAGGTTGTTCAAGTATATGATGATAAGGCTGATAGTTTTGCATCAATCTTTTTAAATGATATTTCATCTCAAGTTAGCTTGATTAATCAAAAAATAGAGATGTTGCGAATGAATATTGATGGTTTAAATACTAAATATGCGGTTGATAATCATCTTCAGCAGCTTTCTGATTTGAGAGATATTCTTAATGATTCTGTTAGAGAGTTCATTAATTTCCCTGAATCAAATAGTTTAATCCTAAATATGAATGATCTGAGTATAGCTACCTATGCAAAAGTTCAAGATATTGTCGATGGATCACAAGCTATAAACAAATTATTGCCTATAGCAAATGACTCTGAGGTGCTTTCTAAAGCTGTAACTGAGGCTTCGTTTAGAACTAATACTAGTGTGGTTGATAACACTCTGATGAGCCTGATTGACAAGCCCAGCGAGCTTAGCGCTAAAGTTTTTGATTTGGCTGCTCAATTTGAGTCTAGTAATTTAGCAGAATTAAAAATAAGTGCTGTTAAAAACATAGATAAAAATGTTGCAAGATTAGAAAGAGCCTACTTGTCTTCAGAATCATCTGACCCTATTGCATTAGCTAATTCAGTAGAAGGATTATCTAAAAATATAGAAAGCCAGTTCGATATTGTTCAGTCGGTTGATCCAGCTTCTCAAGGAGACTATATCCTATCTTTGTCAGATGGGGTTTATTCGTCTGTAAATTCTTCAGATTTTTCAAATTTTATCAATACGGCTCATTCAATTTCTAATGATGTCATGATGAATTCAAGACAATGTGTTGATAGTGCTTTCAAAGACTTTACAAGAGCAGTTGGAAGCACCATGGAGAAAATTTTTGATCCATTGCTCTATTTTTTAGCGCAATTTGAGCAACTATTGCTGGCTACGCCGTGGCCATTATTTCTTGCTATTGCTGGAGCTTTAGCTTGGCTTGGCTCAAAAAGTTATAAAGTTACTGTTGGCGTAATGTTAGCTTTTTTTGCAATTGGATTTTTAGGAATGTGGACGCCAATGATCTCAACTGTAACAATGATTTCAGCCGCTACTTTGCTCTGTTTGACTATCGGGATTCCACTTGGAATATGGATGTCAAAATCAGATCGCGCCCAGTCATTAATAACACCTGTACTTGACATAATGCAGACAATTCCTTCTTTTGTTTATTTGATACCAGTAGTTATGTTATTGGGAATTGGTAAAGTTCCAGGCCTGATTGCGGTATGTATTTATGCTATGCCCCCAATTGTTAGGTTGACTAATTTAGGAATACGGCTTGTAAATAAAGAGGCGATGGAGGCCGCAGATGCATTTGGAGCTACTTACAGGCAGCGTCTATTTATGGTTCAAATTCCCCTTGCGCTTCCAAATATTTTTGCCGGTGTCAATCAGACAATTATGATGGCACTCTCAATGGTAGTAATTGCTTCGATGATTGGTGTTACAGGACTTGGGTTGCCAGTGCTTCAGGCAGTTCAAAACCAATATTTATCACTTGGGTTATTAAATGGATTAGCAATTGTAGCATTAGCGATTATTTTTGATAGAGTTTCGCAAGCATTTGGAACTCGAATTCAGAAGCACCGTTCAGGAGACGTATTATGACGAACGATATTAAAGTAAAGATTTCAAATCTAACTAAGATTTTTGGACCAAAAGCAAGTTCAGTGCTAAAGCACGTAGATAATGGCATGTCTAAAGATGATCTCCTGAAAAAGCACAAGCATGTTCTAGGATTAAGCAACATCAATCTGGATTTAGCAAATAAAAATATTGAAGTAATCATGGGTCTTTCAGGTTCTGGCAAGTCTACACTTATCAGGCACATTAATCGTTTGATTGAGCCTACTGCCGGATCAATTGTCATTGATGGTGAGGATGTAATTCAAATGCCATTAGAAAAACTTAGATTATTTAGGCAGCAAAAGACTGCGATGGTTTTCCAAAGCTTTGCTCTTCTTCCTCACAAAACAGTCTTAGATAATGTATGTTTGGGAGTTCACCTACAAGGGATTACAGGAGATGAAGCATTTAATAGAGCAAGAAAATGGATTAATAGAGTTGGTCTTGATGGTTATGAAGATCGATACCCCTCTCAGCTCTCAGGAGGTATGCAGCAGCGCGTTGGTCTTGCAAGAGCTCTAACCTGCGACACTGAAATTCTAATGATGGATGAGGCATTTAGTGCTCTTGATCCGCTTATTCGAAGCGACATGCAGGATTTGCTATTAGAGCTTCAAAAAGAGCTTCATAAGACAATTATATTTATTACACATGATCTAGATGAGGCCCTTAAAATTGGTGATCAGATTGCAATCTTGAATGGTGGAGAATTGGTTCAGCACGGAACGCCTCAAGATATTATCATGAATCCTGCTGATGACTATGTTAAAGACTTTGTAAAAAAAGTTAATCGCTCACATGTTCTTCAAGCTAAATCAGTAATGACTCTTGAGAAGCCTTCAAAGGACTCAAAAAATATCTCGGTAAACGAGCTTGAATCAATTGATAGTGTCTTGTGCGAGATGCTTCGACAAAATGCCGATAGCTGTGTAGTTAAAAACGCAAATGGAGACGATGTTGGCTATCTAAACAAGAAAGATATTGCTGAGGTTGTTCAGCCTATAGAGGCTGTTGAAAATTAGTGCTCTCTTGTGGAGCTGAAAATTAATTCTGGGTGACGTTCTTCAGTTAATTTGAGGTTGACCATGCTTGGAGCCAAGTAAGTTAACATTCCTGCACTATCAATAGCAATGTTATTTCCAGCTTTTATCTTTAACTTTTCAATATCTTTATCTGAGCCACTGACCCACCTTGCAGTTGCAACACCGATTGTCTCAAATTGACAATCGACACCGTACTCATACTTGAGTCTATGGGCAACAACATCGAACTGCAGTATTCCTACAGCTCCTAGAATTTGAGAGCTGTTTGAAGTTGGTCTGAAAACCTGAGTTGCACCTTCTTCGGATAGCTGATCTAGGCCTTTTTGAAGTGCTTTGGCTTTGAGTGGGTCTTTGAGCTGCGCTCTTCTAAATAATTCTGGAGCAAAGTTAGGAATACCTTGGAAATTGATCTTTTCGCCCTGTGTGAAAGTATCACCAATGCCTATTCCGCCATGGTTATGAATACCAATAACATCTCCAGCATGGGCTTCATCAGTTGAGCTTCTCTCTCTTGACATAAAAGTAACCGCATTAGCAATCTTGATTTGTTTGCCTGTTGAAACTTGAAGAACTTTCATACCTTTCTGATACTCACCACTGACTATTCGCATAAAAGCCAAGCGGTCATGATGTTTTGGATCCATATTAGCTTGTATTTTGAATACAAATCCTGAAAGTTTATTTTCATCTGGCATAACTACCCTTGAATCACTTTCGCGTCCTTGAGGAGTAGGTGCGAAGTCTATAAAACCATCAAGTAGGTTTTCAATACCAAAATTATTGATAGCTGAACCAAAAAAAACTGGGGTTTGTTTGCCTTCTAGAAATTCATTAAGATTGAATGGATTTGTTGTTCCTGCAATGAGCTCAATTTCATCACGAGCCTCATTAGCTAAGTTTTCTCCAAGCACTTCATCCAGTTGAGCATTATTGATTCCATCAATGATAGTATTGTCAGCAATACTTGCATTTTTTCCACTATCAAAAAGATAAACCTTGTCTTCAAGAAAATGATAAACACCCTTGAAGCCTTTACCCATTCCGATTGGCCAAGTTATAGGAGAGCATTCAATGTTTAAGACAGATTCAACTTCATCAAGTAGTTCAATGGGCTCCTTGCCTTCACGATCTAATTTGTTAATAAATGTCAAAATAGGAGTATCTCTAAGCCTGCAGACTTCCATGAGCTTAATGGTTCTCTGCTCAACCCCTTTAGCAACATCGATAACCATCAGTGCTGAGTCAACAGCAGTGAGAGTCCGGTATGTATCCTCAGAAAAGTCCTCATGGCCTGGAGTATCTAATAGATTAATGACATGATTATCATAAGGAAACTGCATGACTGATGAGGTTACTGAAATCCCTCTCTCTTTCTCCATTTCCATCCAGTCGCTCGTGGCATGAGTATCAGCTTTTCTGGCTTTAACGCTTCCAGCAGTTTTGATAGCCCCGCCATAAAGCAAGAGCTTTTCTGTGACGGTTGTCTTGCCGGCATCTGGATGCGAAATAATCGCAAAAGTGCGACGCTTAGAAATTTCAGACATGATAACTAGGCCTTGGGTAGTGTTACACCAGTTTGGCCTTGGTATTTTCCATTCCTATCTTTGTAGGAGGTTTCGCACATCTCGTCAGACTCAAAAAAGAGCATTTGGGCTACGCCTTCATTAGCATAAATCTTTGCTGGAAGAGGGGTTGTATTTGAAAATTCAAGAGTGACATGGCCCTCCCACTCAGGCTCAAGCGGAGTAACATTGACAATGATTCCACATCTTGCATAGGTTGATTTTCCAAGACAAATGACAAGCGTTGATCGCGGAATCTTGAAGTACTCGACTGTACTGGCTAGTGCGAAAGAGTTTGGCGGAATTATGCACTCGTTAGCATTTACCTCGACAAAGCTTTGTTCATCAAAATTTTTAGGATCTACAATATTGTGATTTATATTGGTAAAAATTTTAAATTCAGTTGAGCACCTCACGTCATAGCCATAGCTTGAGGTTCCGTAAGAGATAATCTTCTGATTCTCTGACTTACGAATTTGTTGAGGCTCAAATGGTGTAATCATCTCACTTTCTTGAGACATTCTTTTAATCCATTTGTCTGATTTAATACTCATGGGACGATATTTTACAGTTCAATGCTTTGGTGAGTTATCTAATCTTGATGCTTGCCAGGCTAATTAGAACAAGAATTAGCGTTACAATCCAAAAGCGCACAATAATCTTCGGCTCTTTGAGTCCTTTTTTTTCAAAGTGGTGATGGATAGGTGCCATCTTAAAGAACCTCTTTTGCGTTCTCTTATAATAAGCTATTTGAATGATTACGGACAAAGTTTCTGCTACAAATATTCCACCCATAAGGATTAATAAAATTTCTTGATGGACAATAATGGCAATGACAGCCAGAACTGCTCCCAGTGCCAAAGATCCAGTATCACCCATAAAAATTTCAGCTGGGTAGGTGTTAAACCATAAGAAACCAAAGCCTGCACCTATAAGAGCCGCACATAAAACAAATGCCTCACCTGTTCCAGGCATGAAAGGCATGTTGAGATAGCCAGAAAAATTATAGTTACCACCAATATAGGCAAAGACCCCAAGAGCACCACTAATAATAATAACGGGCATAATGGCCAAGCCATCTAAACCATCTGTCAAGTTAACAGAGTTTGAGCCACCAACAATTGCAAACCAGCCAATAATTAAAAAACCTATTGCATTAAGCGGAATGATTAGATCTTTAAAGAAAGGAATTAAGAGTTCAGCGCCAATGGTTTTTGAATTTAAACTGAGAAGCCAAAAACAGATCAAAAGGGTGCTAATTGTTTGTGCTGAGAGTTTTTGTCTTCTGCTTAGTCCATCAGAGTTCTGTTTTTTGATCTTTAAGTAGTCATCAATAAAGCCTATTGAACTAAACAAAAGCGCAGTAACAATGACTATCCATAGGAATGGGTTTTGCCAGTCACCCCAAATTAAAACACTAATAAAAAAAGCAAAGAAAATAAGGACGCCACCCATCGTCGGAGTCCCTTTCTTTTCAAGATGCGTTTCAGGGCCATCATCACGAATGACCTGTCCAATTTGATACTCTTGAAGCTTACCAATAATCCATTTACCTAAAAGCAAGGTAATCAGAAGAGCTGTCATCATCGCAAAGACCGCCCTAACAGTCAGATAACTTAGAACATTGAATCCAGTATCTAGTGAAGAGAGAAAGCTTAAAAGCTCAAGAAACATGCCTAGTTATCCTCAGCAGAAATGAGTATTAAATCAAAGATTAAGAAGGCATCTTGAGGAATGTTTCCACTAGGAGCATTCCCAAAGACTGATTCATAAGTCGCAATTGCAGTTCGCTTCTCTCCAATCGTCATCTTTTGAACATTTGTCTCTATGATGCTGATAATCTCACCCGTTCCCAAAGGAAAAGGAATGGGGCTTCCTGGAGGGCGCATAACCTCACCAGTATTTGCACTAAGAGCAATATCCACTGTCACCACTTGACCAACACTTGCGAAATCCCCACTACCCTCTGAAGTGATAGTTGTGAAGTAGCCTAAATCGTCTTTTACAGCATCTGGAAAATTCGAGGCTACATAAG
>Ga0233399_1000737_pt1 | contig 11928 bp, 7 predicted proteins | sample 43DmetaG_FD_182698 | JGI IMG/M metagenome (GOLD analysis project Ga0233399, IMG submission 182698) | Seawater microbial communities from Monterey Bay, California, United States - 43D | ecosystem: Environmental > Aquatic > Marine > Coastal | place: USA: California | collected 2016-11-08 | reverse complement strand
GCAGTAACTAAATTTTGAGTTGCTGCAATTTCTCGAACATCAGCTTTCTGAAGATGTCCAATGGGAAAAAGCACTTTAGATAGTTGTTCTTGAGTCAATTGTCACAAAAAGTAAGACTGATCTTTATTGGTATCTGCACCTGCTAGCAATTGATGGACTTCATTCCCCTTAGCATCCGTAAAATGACTTTTTTGACAGTAATGTCCAGTGGCAACATAGTCTGCACCAAGTGAAAGTGCGATTTTTAAAAACACATCAAACTTGATTTCCCTGTTGCACAATACATCGGGATTTGGAGTTCTTCCTTTGGCGTACTCATCAAACATGTAATCTACAATACGCTCTTTGTACTCTTTACTTAAATCAACTGTTTGAAAAGGGATTCCTAGCTTTTCAGCAACCAACATAGCATCATTGCTATCTTCTAGCCAGGGACATTCGTTGGAGAGGGTTACAGATTCATCGTGCCAGTTTTTCATAAACAAACCAATCACCTCATAACCTGCCTGTTTTAACAAATAAGCCGTCACGCTAGAGTCAACTCCTCCAGAAAGTCCTACAACTACCCGTTTGGTTTTCATTTTGCAAAGATACGCAGTCTGTTGGAATTATTTTTTACGTCCTTTTCCAGCATTCTTTTGTTTTTCAGCCTCCTCCATTGCTTTTTGAAGTCGAGCAGAAAATCCTCCTGCCTTTTTGGGTTTCTTTTTGTTCTCCTCAATTTTTGCGTGGATTTTAGTATCATCAATAATGTAGTTTTTGATAACCAACATTAAAAAGATCGTCAAGAGATTGGAAACAAAATAATACAAACTCAAACCACTCGCATAGTTATTAAAGAAGAATAACATCATTAGAGGCATTAGGTAAATGATGATCTTCATATTGGGCATACCCGGTTGTTGTGGCATGGGCTGCTGACCCGTAGTCATACGTGTGTAAAAGAAAATAGCAACAGAAGCTAAGATGGGAAATAGACTGATGTGGTCTCCATAGAAAGGAATATTAAAGCCCAAATCCAGTATGGAATCATATGACGATAAATCATCTGCCCATAAAAAAGATTTGTCCCGTAAAACAAAAGCTACTGGAAAGAATGAAAATAAAGCATAAAAAACAGGAAGCTGCAACAAAGCGGGTACACAGCCTGACATAGGGTTGGCCCCTGCTCTTGAATACAAGCTCATGGTTTCTTGCTGACGTTTTACTGCATCGTCTTTGTATTTGTCATTGATTACCTCAATATCTGGTCGTAAAACCTTCATTTTAATTTGTGAAACGTAGGACTTGTAGGTCACTGGCGACATTGCCAAACGGACAATGATTGTCATCACTATGATGGCAATACCGTAAGAAAGGAAAGAGGATAAAAATTCAAAAAGAGGTAAAAAAATCACTCGGTTAATCCAACCAAAAATCCCCCATCCCATAGGAATTGAAGTTTCTAAATCACCTTCCAATTGTTTAAGTGTTTTGTAATCCGTAGGTCCGTAATAAAATTTCAAATTCGTGTTGAGATCCCCTCCTGAATTTAAAGCGTAGGTGGTACTAAACGTTTTAGTGAATTTTTCGTTTAATGCGGCTTCGCTAGAACGATCAGATGAAGTTATTTTGGCCTCAGCAATGGGTGAATCAGGAATTAATATTGCGCTAAAAAAATGTTGACGATACGAAATCCATCGAATCCCTTGGCGGGTTTCTTCATCATTTCCATTCAACGAAAGATAATCTACTCGATCTTCTTCATATCCAAAAGTAAATTCAGTGTAACGGTTTTCATAATCAATACTTCTAGAATTTCGGAAAGCATCTGTTTTCCAAGTCACCTTAGGTGCAAGAGCGGTGTTCAATAATGAGCTCATACCAACTGTTTTTACTGAAAAAGAAAACAGATGACCCTTTTTAGGAAAATTGTACAAAAAAGAGAGGTATTGTTGTGCATTTAATGCAGCTTTCATTTCAACCTGAATGGCCTCTGCGCCGTCTCTAGTTACGGCAGTGAAATACATATCTCTAGTATTCAAAACTCGTCCATCTAACGTGGCTAACTCAATATTAAAATCAGTATTGCCTTCGCTAATCAGAGGAAGTGGAGCATCCTCATAATTTTCGTAGCTATTGAGTGTCAACTTCGAAATCTGTCCTCCTTTAGGATTCATTTCTAAAGTCATTTGATCCGTCTCAATATTCAACATAGATTGACTAGAAGCCGCAAAAAGACTTCCCAAGTCTCCATAGGCAGCTACTTTTTGAATCTGGATCAGAGAATCGTTTTGAATTGGATCGGATTGCAACTCAGTGTTTTGAGGAACTACTTGTTCCGTTTTCACACTTTCTGAATTTGCATCTTCTTCCGCTGGTCCATTGCGGTAAAGCATCCAAGTCAGGATCAAGGCGATAAGAATGAATCCAATAAATTGGTAAGGATCGAATTTTTTTTCTTCCATAGTTTTTTTCTTACTTATTCTTTTGCTTTTTGTGCCAGACTAGCTTGCACAAAGGCAACAAATAATGGGTGAGGGTTTGAAACCGTACTTTTGTATTCTGGATGGAATTGAACTCCTACAAACCAAGGATGGTTGTTGTACTCTATGATTTCAACCAAACCTGTTTCAGGATTTGTTCCAGCCACGATAAATTGATCATCAAAAATCTGATCCAAATAATCGTTGTTAAATTCATAACGATGACGGTGGCGTTCCGATATTTTTTTTGTTTGGTAAGCCTCAGCAGCCTTAGAATTTGGGGTTAATTCACAATCCCAAGAACCAAGACGCATAGTACCTCCTTTGTCAATAATACTTTTCTGAGATTCAATCAAATCAATAACCGCTTCTTGACAGTCAGCTTGCATTTCAGTGGAATTGGCAAGAGACAACCCTACCTGGTTTCTTGCATACTCGATAACAGCCATCTGCATCCCTAAACAAATACCAAAAAAAGGCAGCTGATTGGCTCGGGCATAAGCAATGGCACTGATCTTACCTTCAATTCCGCGTTCACCAAATCCAGGCGCTACAATCATCCCGTGAAGTTGTTCTAATTTTTCAGCAACACTACCTTCTTCCAAATGTTCAGAGTGAATACTCACCACCTCAATTTCAGTTTCATTCACAGCACCTGCATGTATGAGTGACTCTAAAATGGATTTGTAAGAATCTTGAAGTTCAACGTACTTTCCAACCAAACCAATTTTTAAGGTATGCTTTGGATTTTTAAACTTTTCTAAAAAAACATTCCAAGACTTAAGATCTAAAGCTTTTTTTGGAACCAATTGAAGCTTTTCCAAAACAACCTTATCCAAACCTTCGTCTAGCATTTTTAAGGGTACATCATAAATCGTTTCTACATCAATAGACTGAATAATAGCCTCTCTTTTTACATTACAAAAAAGCGCTAATTTTTCTTTGAGATCGCTCGATAGTTCGTGTTCTGTTCTACATACAATGATATCAGCTGAAATCCCACTTTCCATTAATGTTTTTACAGAGTGTTGTGTCGGTTTGGTTTTTAATTCACCTGCTGCTGCCAGAAAAGGAATCAAGGTAAGGTGAATTACCAGTGCGTTTTCTTTTCCCAAATCCCAAATTAACTGTCGAACAGACTCTATGTAGGGTAAGGACTCAATATCCCCTACAGTCCCTCCTATTTCCGTAATGACAATATCATATTCTCCTGTTTCACCGAGCAACTGCATACGCTTTTTGATCTCATTGGTGATGTGAGGAATCACTTGTACCGTTTTCCCTAAAAATTCCCCTTGCCGTTCTTTTTCAATAACACTTTGGTAAACCCTACCCGTGGTTACATTATTTGCTTGTGAGGTTTTTACATTTAAAAAGCGCTCGTAATGTCCCAGATCCAAATCTGTTTCAGCACCATCATCAGTTACAAAGCATTCCCCGTGTTCGTATGGGTTTAAGGTACCTGGGTCTACATTGATGTAAGGATCAAATTTTTGAATAGTGACTTTAAAGTCTTGTGCTTGAAGTAATTTTGCTAAAGAGGCTGCAATGATTCCCTTTCCTAATGAAGAAGTTACTCCCCCTGTAACAAAAATATATTTGGTGTTGGACATCCGGTTGATTTAGTTCGCGCTTACCGGACTCAAATTTACAAAATCAATGGGAAATTCTAGGTTTCTCATGTTATTCTTTTATTTCAAAAATTTCATATCCTCGGTGCTGAAGAAGAAAAAGTGCAGCATTGAGGAATGATCCGTTTGTTTCAGGACGATAAAAAAAGCGATTGGAACGGTATTGAGTTTCTCCCAATGTCAAGGAGTTTTCGATTCCACTAGCCACTGCGGTTCGAAGTACTAAATCCATTACCAAATCGTATCCTCGAATGGATTCCTTATTTGGAGGCTTCCCAAAACGACTTTCATAAGATTGAATGAAAGCTAAATTTGCGGTGTAGTCTAGTGGCTTGAAGCCTACTGAATAGGTAAATTGAATTCCTCCTAAAACTTTACGTGACAAATTTTCATTATTGTAAACATTACTTCGGTAGGTAGTGAAAACCTGAACGTCTCGTTCTCCTGAATTTTGAGCATTAAACTGTGAAAGTGCGTTGGCAATCAGCGGAAAGGATTGTGTTTCAAGAATGACTTTGTTGGGAAGTGAGTCTATGAGCAAAGAATCCGCCAATTCGGGTAAAATGTAATCTCCTTTTTCTGGACGCAAGGTGATCGCCCAAGGAAATTTGTCTTTCAATTTTCTTTCAATCATCCGATTCATAGAATCTGCCACAATAACTACGTGATGGGTGGTGTCAATTGTTTTTTCAAGAAAGGAAAACATCTTGGATCTAAAATCATCGACTTGAGTGACCGATTGATACACATTTTTTCGAAATACCACGGGGTTAGATGACAATGGAGCTATCTTGGGTATTTCTTCCAATACTTTCTTATTGGAAACATAATCAAAGTTATTTGTAATAAGAGGGCCCACTACAAAGTCAGGTTTTTCAGTGGAGAGAGAGTCAACAATTTCATCCAGCCTGGAGTAACGATTCTCGGTATCATAAGTATTGAGATGTACTGATAGTCCTCCTTTATTCGCCTGCTCTACTGCAAAAATTACTCCTGTGTAAAAATCTAGAGATAAAGTATGGAGGTTTCTTGTTTGCAAGAGTCTTTTAGTATCCTCTAAAGAATCAAATTCAATCTCATTTGCTTTAAATGGAAGCAAAAGAGCGAGTTTAATTTCATTCTTTTGAAAGGTTGAATCTGCTAAATTTACACGTTCCACCAATAGATCATTCTCTATTTTCAGATCACCACTTTGAGCTCCTGGTATTTTCAAAACCATTCCAGCAATAAGTCCCGTTTCTTTCAAATTTGGATTCAGTGAGTCTAAAGTTGCTTGATTGACTCCTAATTTTTTTTCGATACGATAAAATCCTTCCTTTGGAAGAACTTTGTAATAATTGTACAGGGAATCTTTTTCAGGTATGAATTGCGGTTCAAAGGTCAAAGGAATTCTTACTTCTTGCCCTATTTTTAAACCTTCTTTGATCTGAGGATTAAGAGAATCTAAAATTTCAATAGTCGTTTTGTACTGATAAGCTAAACGCCATTTTGTTTCCTTGGGAGCAACTACATGAAATGTGAAATCTGAATCAACTTCTTGGGTTTCGATGGTTTTTTCAAGGGTAGCTTCCTGTTTTAGTTCAAAAACTGGAATCCGTAAATTCATTCTTCGTCTTAAACCAAGTTTTTCAACAGATGGATTGTATTCGAGAAGCTGATTTTGATTAATTCCATACTGCTCGAGTAAACTCTCGACCGTATCTCCACGTTTGACTTTGTGAGTAATAAAGGAATCTGGGATTTGGGCAAAAGACCAAAAGCCACTGAGCATAAAAAAACAAAGAATAAAAAAAGATCGAAACGGTATCATAAATATGGCTTTATCAAAAACTATTCCCATTCAATGGTGGCAGGCGGTTTAGAACTGATATCATAAACCACACGATTGACCCCTTTGACATTATTGATAATCTCATTAGACATTTTTTGTAGGAATGCATAAGGCAAATCAACCCAGTCAGCCGTCATCCCGTCAGTAGACTGAACAGCTCGAAGAGCAACACAGTTTTCATAGGTTCGTTCGTCTCCCATTACGCCTACACTATTGATGGGTAAAAACATAGCACCCGCTTGCCAGATTTGATCATAAAGATCCCATTTTTTTAATCCTTGAATAAAGATTGCATCCACTTCTTGAAGCATCCGAACTTTTTCTCGTGTAATTTCTCCTAAAATCCGAATGGCTAATCCTGGACCGGGAAAAGGATGTCTTCCCAAAAGCGAAGCCTCCATCCCCATGCTCTTCCCTACCCGTCTAACCTCATCTTTAAATAACATCCGAAGGGGCTCTACTAAATCCAATTTCATAAAATCGGGCAATCCTCCTACATTGTGATGCGATTTAATAGTTGCTGAAGGACCATTTACGGAAATGGATTCAATAACATCAGGATAAATTGTTCCTTGACCCAACCAACGTACCCCATCGACAAGGTGCGATTCTGCATCAAAAACGTCAATAAAAGTTTTCCCTATGATCTTTCGTTTGGTTTCAGGGTCAGAAACACCCTCCAAAGCATCTAAAAATTGATCAGAAGCATCTACTCCTTTGATATTCAAACCCATCCCTTTGTATTGCTCAAGAACTTCATCAAACTCATTTTTTCGCAGCAGACCGTTATTGACAAAAATGCAATTGAGTTGCTTCCCGATAGCCTTGTGAAGCAGCATGGCGGCAACTGAAGAATCAACACCTCCTGATAATCCAAGAATCACTTGATCTTTTCCAACTTTTTCTTTAAGGTCAGCTAGTGTCATGTCCACAAAAGAGTCTGGTGTCCAGTCTTGTTTCACTCCAGCGATCCCTACCAAGAAGTTTTCCAAAACTTGTTTTCCGTCTGTAGAATGGTAAACCTCCGGATGAAATTGAATGGCATAGGTAGGTTCACCTTTGATTTTGTAGGCTGCATTTTCTACATCAGACGTACTGGCCAATCGTTCTGCTTGTTCAGGAAGATTCAAGATGGTGTCCGCATGACTCATCCAAACTTGACTGCCTGTTGCTACACCTTTAAAAAAAGGGTCTTCTGAATTTACGTAAGACAAATTGGCTCTACCGTACTCTCTTTTGTTTGAAGGACTTACTTGCCCTCCAAAGAAATGCGCCAAATATTGCGCACCATAACAAACGCCCAATAGAGGTAATTTTCCTTTAATAGCATCTAATTCGGGATGTGGTGCGTCTTCTGCTCTGACCGAAAAAGGAGAACCAGATAAAATGACCGCTTTAAATTCAGAACTATTTTTAGGTGGATTGTTGTAAGGATGGATTTCACAATAAATAAACAGCTCGCGAACCCTACGGGCTATCAATTGAGTGTACTGTGATCCAAAGTCGAGTATGAGAACTTTTTCTTGCATGGGCAAAAATACGATTAAATCCTTGCTGTAAAAATACCCATGGCAAATTATTTAACATCCTGTTGTTAATATTCAAGCAAGAGGAAATCGGGGTTTAACGGATCTAGATTTTCAATCAAAAAAGGAAGAAAATGCATTCCAAGATCCACAAAAAAACTAGAAAAATTAAGACTTCTTTCTTGAAGACTGTCGTTTGGAAAAAGCGTTTCGTGTAAAATCAATAATCGATCTACCTCATCTTTAAAAACTCGCTTTTGAGCTTTTAATAATCGTTTTTCCAAATGGTCTATTCCTTTAAATTGTTTGGCCTGTTGGGCAGCCACAGCCCCTCCAAAAGAAGCGTCCGTCTGAGAAACTAAATCGTGTAGTGAATCAAATTGCTTTTTTAATTGCTCTTTTAAGGGAGAAAGATCCAAATTGATGCTACTCATTTGTTTTACTTTTTCATTGAGTAACGTATTGCGATCTAAAAATAAATCTTGAGGTTTTAAGTTAAGTTTAGAAATTTTCTTCCCTAATTTCTCAGAATACAATAAGGCAGAATTTCTCAACAACAGCATGGGAAAGGGAATGTTGAAGTGAGCAAACGTGGAATTCAATTGAAACCAATACGCCAATTCACCTCCCCCACCGATGTAACAAAGGTTTGGCAAAATGCACTCTTGGTACACTGGACGGAGTATGACGTTTGGTGAAAATTTCTCTGGTTGCTTGTCCAACAACTTTAAAATCTCCTGTGCTGAAAACGATTGTTCGGTTCCGTTTAAATGGTATCGATTGTCTATTTTCTCAATGCGATACCTACCCTTTGGAGTTAAAAAAAACAGATTGATTTCTCTGGGATTGACTTGAGGTGAATACTCCGATCCCATATTTTGCTTCAACTTTTCAACCTGAAGATTTACCGCCTTAAATGAGGGACTTGAGGTTAACTCCTCTTTAAGAATGGGTTTAAAAAGTGCTTTTAATTCAGGAACTTGAGGCTCTAAAACAACCAATCCATAAGTTCCAAAAAGAATATTAACCAGTCGAAGTGTTGCCTCAGAAAGTGTCTTAGACGAACGGTACGAATCTCTGATCCATTCTTTCAATATCATTGAATTACTACTTTCACCCAAATGCTGTTCAAAAACATCCAAGGCAGACATTAAATTTTCCAAGGACATTTCACCAACCGCACCTGCTGCTTCACCTGGCCAGCGAATGTTTTTGTCATGGTAGCGAAACGAACTAATTTCTTCAAAATCATGATCTTCGCTTGCCATCCAATACAGGGGAACAAAATTAAATTTAGGATACTCTTTTTTCAAGCTTTTACAAAGATTGATAACGCTTATGATCTTGTAAAGAAAATAAAGGGGACCGGTCATTAAACTCAACTGGTGTCCGGTAGTTATCGTAAAAGTATGCTCTTTTTCTAGAAGATTTATGTTTTTACTGACCTGGTCTGTATGGGGTATGGAGCTGTATTGTTTCTTTAAAGCGCTCGTCAAAACTTGACGGTTAGAAAAGGAGTACTGTTCTTTTTTTAATGCAATTTGATCTTTAAAATTCTCAATTGAAGGGTATGCGTCATAAAAAGGCTGTAGCTCTTTTGACTGATTCAAATAGGTTGTAATGAGTTTTGAAAAACGATTCGTCTCTTCAAAGGAAATGAACTTCTTTTTCATGCATCTGTTTGTGTAAAGATATTCATTTAAAAAATAAAATAGAGTTTGAATAGAAAGTGTATTTTAGATAAAAAATTTGGTTCTATGCTTCGCAATCTAATATCCGCCCTATTCGTTTTTTCACTCGTTAGTGTTCAATCTCAACTCCAGTCACCCAAAGCTTTTTTAGGGTATGAACTAGGATCCAATTTCACACGTCATCATCAAGTAGTTGATTATTTTCAACATTTGGAAAAGAATTCCCCACAAGTAAAATTACAGGCTTATGGAAAAACAAATGAGGGTCGTTTGCTCCAGTTGGCTTTTATTTCTTCCAAAGAAAATTTAGAAAATTTAGAATCCATTCGCGAAACCCATTTGCAAAATAGCGGTACCGTTTCTGGGCCTAAAAACAACGATAAAGCTGTAGTTTGGCTCAGCTACAATGTCCACGGCAATGAGTCCTCAAGTACTGAAGCAGCAATGAAAACTGCCCATGCCCTACTCACTCAATTCTCGGATTGGCTTAAAGATACTGTGGTAATTATTGATCCTTGTATCAATCCAGACGGACGGGATCGTTATGTAAACTTTTACAATCAGGTAAAAAGTACTCCTTTTGACAACCAACGATTTACAAGAGAACACCAAGAAGGTTGGCATAACGGAAGAACAAACCACTACATCTTTGATTTAAATCGCGACTGGGCCTGGCTTACTCAGCTTGAGTCTCAACTCCGAATCAAACAATACAACAAATGGCTTCCTCATATTCACGTGGATTTTCACGAACAAGGAATAAACAGTCCCTATTATTTTGCACCTGCCGCAGAGCCTTTTCATGAAATCATCAGTCCCTTTCAAAAACATTTTCAAGATGTCATTGGAAAAAATCATGCGAAATATTTTGACAAAGAAGGGTGGTTTTATTTTACCAAACAGCGTTTTGACTTACTGTATCCGAGTTATGGTGACACCTACCCTACCAACCTAGGAGCCATCGGAATGACCTATGAGCAAGCCGGTGGCGGAGTTGCTGGACTTGAAGTAGGAAACGATGAAAATATTAATCTTAGCCTCAAAGATCGAATCGAACACCATTACACTACAGGAATTTCTACAGTTGAAATTGCAGCACTAAACAAAACGGAACTCAACGAAAATTATCAGCTTTTTTATGAAAACGAAGGTCTCAAATACCAAAATTTCATAATGGAAGGAGATCCTGATAAATTGGATGCCTTAAGTAAACTTTTGGAAAGGCACGACATTAAAAGTCGGCAACTAAATAAAAGCACTTCCATCAAAGGATTTGATTATCAAAAACAAAAAAATACAAACACCACTTTTTCAGAAAAGGCCTTGGTGGTTTCTACGAACCAGCCCAAAGGTAAAATGATTCAAGTACTGCTGGAACCCCAAACAAAATTAAATGATTCGTTGACCTACGACATCACCTCTTGGTCACTCCCTTTTGCTTATGGGATTAATACAATGGCAACTAAATCTCCCTTGACTACAACTGACTATGTAAGTGAAGTCAATTCCAATCCTACCTTATCTGATAAAATGTACGGTTACGCAATTCCGTACAATAGTTTTCAAGATGGAAAATTTTTGGCAGCCTTATTAAAAGAAAATGTAGCTGTACGCTTCAATAAAGTACCCATTACGAATAGCGGAAAATCTTGGAAACGAGGAAGTTTGTTTATCTTAAAGGGAGACAATCAACAGAAAAACAAGTATTTAGACAAAGTAGCTCAGATTGCTAACCAATTTAATCAAAAACTATTTCCAATAAACACAGGCTATTCCTCCAAGGGACCCGACTTAGGAGCAGATGAATTGAAACTTATTAAAGCACCTCGAATTGCAGTATTAAGAACGGATCAAACCTCAAGCTACAGTTACGGTGAAGTATGGCATTTCTTTGAACAAGCATTAGGATATCCGCTCATTCAAGTGAATCAAAAGAGTTTGTCCTCAGCACTTGATCATATTGATCAACTCATTCTTCCAAACGGTTACTACACAAAATGGAATGAAAATAGTTCTATTGATAAGTTGTTACTGGATTGGGTTGAAGATGGAGGGAAAATCATTGCACTTTCAGGAGCTCTAAACCGCTTTGCGGATACCGCTACTTTCAAACTCAAGAAAAAGAAAGAGGAGGAACTTGACACCACTGAAATTCCCTACGGAGATCAGTCGAGAAATGAAATCAGTTTAATCACTACGGGGAGTATTTTTAAAGCACAACTGGACACTTCTCACCCTTTGAGCTTTGGCCTTGAACAATACTACACGCTCAAACTCAACGAAAACGCTTATGAATTTTTAGACAACGGTAACAACGCACTAACTTTAGGTTCTAATGTAAAAGCTGTAGCTGGATTTATTGGATTCAGAGCTATTGGTAATCAGAGTAAATCTTTATTATTCGGTGAAGAATCAATTGGAAAGGGCTCCGTTGTTTATTTTGTAGATAATGTTCTCTTTAGAGGGTTTTGGTATTCTGGAAAAATGGCATTGACAAACGCCTTATTTTTCTTGTAAAAAATCGACAAACCAATTCTGATTGGCAAGAATACGGCTACTCAACAGGCGCTCCGACCAAATCATAATCAGACGCTTCGGTAATTTTAATCTTAATAAACTCCCCTTGTTTTAAATAGTGTTGGGTTGCATCTATCAAAACTTCATTGTCAACATCAGGAGAGTCCATGTACGTTCTTCCTACATAGTGATTTCCTTCTTTTCTATCAATCAAGCATCGATACACCTTCCCTATGCAACTTTGGTTGTGCTCCCATGAAATTTGAG